>Ga0098074_1000364_pt1 | contig 32597 bp, 40 predicted proteins | sample 32_taG_FD_75064 | JGI IMG/M metagenome (GOLD analysis project Ga0098074, IMG submission 75064) | Marine viral communities from the Gulf of Mexico - 32_GoM_OMZ_CsCl metaG | ecosystem: Environmental > Aquatic > Marine > Oceanic | place: Atlantic Ocean: Gulf of Mexico | collected 2015-07-12 | reverse complement strand
ATATTCTGTAACACCAGGTTTTAACCAGTTAGGTAACTCTTCATAAGCCATTCTAATACGAGAAAATATTTCTTTTGCAGTACCTTCTTTGTTAGCTACAATTAATATACGTTGATCGCTATTAAAACATGCATGCCACAATGTATAAATTGTCATCATTGTTGTTTTGCCTATCTGCCTAGAAGCTAGTAATATAAAGAAACGATTATCCCTCATTCCCCTTAACGCTCTTTTTTGACATGAATGCAACCCGATCAATTCACGACCTCTATCTAGGTTAACAATATAGAAATAGTTTTCAGCAAAGTAAAGAAGGTTTTGTTTTGCCTTCTTAAGCTGTTTAACCATATCTGGTGTCCACTCAAACTGTGCATCACCTGTAGGTAGGTTAGGGTTACCCAAATAATAGTCGCGGGTATTCTTTTGCATTCAATTATTTAACCAAAAAATGAATAAATATATGCATGAACCGTAAAAGAGATCTAGAAAATGTGTCTTTATTATATGAAGCACATTATGGAGCTAACGTTAGGCCTTCTAGACCAAATAGAAGCGACCAACAACTTGCAAAACCAAAGTATAGAAGAGCTACTGGGCGTCAAATGGAGACAATTAAACATTTAAACGACAGGGGATGGTCAGTGAACAAATTAAGAACTAAAGTAGACGGTTTTTATAAAAATGAAGTCGTTATGAGTAAAAATGCACCGGAAAGTAGAGAAGAAGCCGATGCTGTTATTTTTGTCGACGTTAAAGGTAACGTAAACGGTCAGCCCTTTGATGTTGGTTTTGCTAATGCTAACGAAGATGAACAAACAAGTGATTTTGGACAAGAGTTAAAACAAGAAGCTGAAGATCAAAACCCGGTAGAAAATTTAGAGGATGAAGAAACAGGGTCATATGAAGGTAAAGTGGTTAGTTTTACATCTAAACCTTCTCTAGATGATTTAAAAGCAGGTTCAAGCATTGAAACATACCAAGGTAAAGTTGCCGCCGATATGGGAGAAACAATTGTCGTTGATTTCGGTAATTTTTTCGCGGAAATAGGTAAAGAAGATGTTGAAATAGCGGACGAGGAAGGTGAAGATTTAGGCCCTAATCAACAACCCGAGTCTTGGGGTGATGAAACAATGGGTGAAGCAGAGCCAGGTGAAACATCTGCTAGATTTTCTCAAGATACCCCTGATGACCCTGAATCGGGTGGTAGCCCTGATATAGATGACCCAGACGAACAAGAAGAAAAAGGCATTCCAACAGATTTAACTTATTTCGACTCTGATGAAACAGACGATGATGAACCTGGTAAACCCGGGGTAAGATTATTTAACCCTAAAACAGGTCACACTAGAAAAGAGTCATATAATTCACACGGTGATAGGGATATGACTTTATTAGCAGAAAATTACTTAAATATTAAACGTCATGAATAGAAAACGAGATCTTATTCAAATTGAAGAAGCATATTCAGCTGTAGCTGGCAACCCGCCAGGTAAAGCTGCTGCCAAACAACAATTAAAACCTGGAAAGGCTATTAATTCAACATATGAAAGAGCCGGTAAGAAAGTTAAAACTAAAATGCCTGCTGCAAACCCCGGTCAATATAAAGGGTTTGTTCAAGACAATTCTGGGCCAGCCGGAGCTGACAATTTTCACAGCGTTGAATTAGATCCCGACAACCCCGCTATCAGTGATGAAAATGCATACAACGTTAAACAAATGTCTGACGAAGGTGCTGACACATATTTTAAGGCGGAAAACAAGAAAATTGCAAAAGAAAATATAAATAATAGTATGGCAAAGAATAAGTCTATTTTTGATCGTTTATACGAAGAAGTGATGGATGACGAAACTTTCGACGCAGTCGAGCTCGGCATCGGTGATGACGAAGCTGGTGATGATATTGAATCTAGCGACGAAATAACCATTACTATTGATAAAGATTTAGCATTGAAACTTCACGACGTTCTCGTGGATGTTCTTGACGGTGGTACTGACGGTGTAGATGACGAAGCCGATTTGGAACCAGAGGGTGATCTCGGAGACGAGGATGAACAGGAATACGGCCACAATAAAGGCGATTCTCGTTTAACTAAAGCTGATGAAGACGAAGATGAACAGGAGTACGGCCATAATAAAGGTGACTCTCGTTTAACTAAAGCTGATGAAGACGAAGATGCCGAAGATGAAGACGAAGAGTTCAATTACTTTGGTGAGGAAATTGAAGCCGAAGATTTAGGCACTCCATTAGTTAATCAGAAAAAGGGTAACCCCGAAAGACCAGCTGGTAAAAACAACGTTGTCAAATCCGCTCATACTTCTAGCGTAGGTAGTAAAGGTGGGGATGGTAAAGTTACTGATAAAGTTGGTGATGATGGTGACGAAGGCACACCTCTTGTAAACCAGAGGAAAGGTAACCCAACATCCGTCAAAGGCTCTGCTAATGTTGTTAAGAGCAAATACACCAGCAAGAGTGGTGGCGAGTATTTCACCAAGAATGGTTAATACTTTCGTTATTAATTGACGATCAAAAAATATTGCTGTAAGCCTCCCCACGGGGAGGCTTTTTTTTTGATTAAATAATATTGTGAAGTTTTACAACGAAACTTTAAATCCTAAATTTTACGCGAATAAGAAAATGTTACCATCTATTCGCAAAAAATTATTGGATATTACTAAAGATTTTCTTAGTGACATTCCTGTTAAATTACCCAAAGTTGATGATATACAATTAACAGGAAGTTTAGCTAATTATAATTACACTCCAAAAAGTGATTTAGACGTTCACATTTTATTAGATTTCAAAAAGATAGATGAAGACGTAGATTTGGTAAAAGCAGCATTAGATGGTATTAGATTTATTTGGAATGCTAAACATCAAATTAAACTACATGGTCACGAAGTAGAATTATATTTTCAAGACACAAAAGAACCTCATGTTTCATCCGGGTTGTTTTCACTTAAAGAAGGTAAGTGGGTCAAAAAACCGGAATTTAGCCCGCCTATAATAAATGATGAAGATGTAATTAAAAAATTTGAAGACGTTAAAGTTCATATTGATAAATTACATGAGTTAACTTCAAAATATAAAAACGACCCCGGTAAATCAAAAACTTTATTTGATTATGGGCGTAGAGTATTTCAGAAAATTAAAACTATGAGAAAACAAGGCTTAAAAGGCGTTGGAGAATTTTCTGTTGGTAATTTAGTTTTTAAGCTTTTAAGAAATACGGACTATATTGATAGGTTAAGTAAATTAGTAAATGAAAATTACGATAACATTTACACTGAAAACTTTTTTAGACCCAACCACGTCAAACACAGACAGCAACACTCGGTTGTAAGAGACCCAGGCACAAGAAAACATGCCAGGACAATACCTGCATATTTACAAACAGATTTAGACTTACCTAACAGTTTTAAATCAATGCAAAGACCGGGTAGCCCTAAATTTGTTTATATTAGTCCTCAAGATGCATACAAATTATCAAAACATTTTGGTGTAAAAGATTTACGACGACCAAAAGGGTTAAAAAAATCAGGTGTAGCTATTGGTGTTAAACCAAACGGTAGATATTACCTAATGAAAACAAACAACAATAAAGGAAGTTATTTAAAATAATGTCGTTAGCTTGGTATACAGGAACTAATCAAGTAATGCCAGGGTTTGCACCTGGGTCGTCTACCCCAGACAGTAGTGGTTCTATATACCCCAAACCAAAAACCCACAACCCTTGTTTTAGATTTACAGATAAAGATGTAAACAAATGTGAAAGGTTAGTAATTAGTTGGTGGTGGTTTGAGCAAATTGCATTATACGGTCAAAAAGTCACTTATTGGCAAAACCCATACAATACATTATCTGCAGATGGTATACCCGGTGCAGGTCCAGGTAACATTTATGGTGAAGAACCTACTAAAGTTTTCAAAGACCCGAAAGCAATTATTATATTAATGGAGTTAAATGAAAATGCAGTCATATTGCAAAAATATGGGTTTGATTCCGATGATGAATTTACTGCTTACATTCATATAAGCGCTTTTTACCATACTTTTGGAGAGTTACAAGAACCTAAAGCAGGTGATATAATTGAACTTACAGAATTTGGAGATGATAGACCAGAACCCCGTACAGGTAAGAAGTTTGAAATTACAGAGCGTTTGGATGAGGATGTAGCAAGAATTAATCCATTAGCTGGTCATTATGTCTGGCAAATAAAAGCTAAACGGTACGATTATAGCTTCGAACCAGGACTTAGTGCTGAAGGGGGTAGTGATCAAGTTTATGATGATAAGTTTTCCGGATTGCTTGACGGTGGTTCACAAGATAGATCTTCACCTAAAAGTTATGATGGTGATTTGGAAGAGTTATCTAAACAAATTTTTGATTATTCTGGATTTGATTATGATAATGTTTATGGGGGTTACGGTAATACGCAAGCCCCCGAAAACGGCCCGTTTGGACCAAGTTAAGTATTATTTCTAGAATAGAAATCTTTGTAATCTGGAAGTTTCTCATTTCTCATTTTAGCAATAAATTCATCAGCTTCTAAACAATCACTAAATACCATGCCAATAATCTCTCCGGATGAATTTTTAAATTGATATTCTACCCCCTTTTTTATTTTTTTAATATAAACTAGTGTATATAATTCACCAGGTTTTAAATTCTTAGGTACATTTAATTGAACTTGAGGTTGTTTTTCTCCAAACCTAGTCGGACCACCAATTTTTTTATTGGTTATACCCCCTGGAGTTCGAAAAACTGTATTAAGAATGTAGTGCATTATCTGTGTAAATAAATTCTTTTACTTTATCAGTTTTACTTTCAATTGTAAGATTTACCAACGTACTTTGATACATCTCCGTAATGTAATTTTTGAAAGCTAGAGGTTTGATCCATGAATCATTCTTATCAATATCAATACCAAGCTTTTCAGCCTTATGTGATACATAATTTACTGCTTCAAATAAACACAACCATCTCGAGATTTCTTCAACGGACATATCTTCAGTCGTTTTGTTGTTCGATGTATTTGCCATATCCTTCTATTATAGAGGCTATCCTTTTAACGTCAAAGTTAAAATTACTTAGCTTAGTATTTTTCATCGCGTTTTCAATTACTTGAATGTTTAGCTTAAGAATGTTTTTATTGCAAGCTATGTTCTTGGAATTCTCCTCCAAAACATCGTCCAAAACCACTCTAATTAAATTCTCTAAAATTTTATCTTTGTTTTTTTCATCCAAAGTCATTTTAGCAGCCATCATACCTTTGGTATATGCATGGTAGTAAGGTGTACCGTAATACCTTTCCTTAGAAGGAATGTTTCCTTCTGGCTTGATCGCCGGACTTTCTTGTTCATTAATTATCATATTCTTTTCCTTCTGCGAAATTAAAATTCTTAAATGGATCTTCTTCTAATGGAGTTGTTGTAAGAAATGATTTAGCTCCAATAAACACTTTTACCATTTTTTTACAACCAGGGCATTCGTAAACATTTTCTTCATCCAATTTAATTGGTACAAATGCCTTATGACCACAATTTTCATCTGGACAAACTGAATCTAAACCCATTGAATTATATTCTTTGATACGTTCGTTTTGTAATTCTTCAAATTGAACTGCACTTTGTTGTTTAACCCATATCATAAACAGGTTGTAAACAAATATCTGAAAAAGTACTGCTAATCCGAATACAGGCCAAAATGCTAAACCTAAAAGGTAAAGTAAACCACCTATAGCAGCACTAACAGAACTTAAAATTAGTATGGATTTCAATATACCCACATAATAATTTAACGTTTATTCAATAAAAATCAATTCGTTTCCAGTATTTGTGTTCGTAATCAGGAGTGTTCTCTTCTATCATTTTTTGTTTCCATTCTATAGGAGAGTTAGAATTGATTAACGTGTGGTTACCTGTGTTAGTATCATCAGAAGGTTGCCATCTTCTTGCATAAGCATACATTTGTGATTCTTCATATGCAAACATATTAGTTAAGAGAGCAAATTTTCTAAGTAATGTTTTTTTAGGGGGTGGGTTAATACCTCTTTCTATCTTACGCCACATACTTTTTTTAACACCTAAAATCTTTGAAAACTTGTCAAGATTTTTAAAATACTTCATTCGCTGCTCTCTTACATAGACATTGAACTTCATTTTTTAATTTTTATAGGCTCGTGTTGTTTTGTGGTCCATGCATGATGTAATTTATCATAAGATTCATCGTAGCTCCATCTAGGACATTTAAGAGACATTGTACGGTGTTTAGGGTAATTTTCTTGCCATACCCATGTACCGGTACACCCAGTAGTGAATAATAGTAATACAGCTAACAACTTATACAACATTGAGCTCTCCGCTTGAATCTCCAAATTTATGCGCATTAACTCCATGTTTATGTAATAAACTAACAAATAAGTCACACATTGGTTTTTCTTTTTCAACTCTAAAGTGGGTTCCTTTATTTTTACCACCAATTAATAATACCGGTAATTCATCATGATTGTGTCTGTTGCCGTCCGATATCCCCGCACCGTAAATAACGTCTGTATTTTCTAACATGTTATCTTTTTTAAGGTCAGAAATAAATTCAGAAAATAACCTAACATTATAAAGATCTATCATAGCTAAATCGTGGAGTTTTTTAGGGTCTTTTTGATGATGTGATAAACTATGATGACCTTCTGATATACCAATCTCTCTATGTGGGCCATTATACCCGTCATGTTGAGTTAAGAATGTAATAACACGGGTTGTGTCATTTAAAAATGCTAAGTGCATTAATTTATAAAGTAATCTTATTTTATCCGACTTTTTGTTTACTTCAAAATCTAAATGAAAGTCTTTATCAAGCTTAAACCTTTCTCTATTTTGTAAATCCTTTTCAACTTCCCTAACAGCATACATATATTCATCAAGCTTTACTTTGTCAGTGTTGCTTACTTTACCTGATAAAGATTTGGTGTCTTCTAATACAAAATCTAAAATGGATTTTTTATATGCTAACTGTTTTTGTTTTAAACTCCTTACATTGAACAACCTATTAAAAATATCTTGAGGATCATGCATTGCAGCCATTGGTTGCATTGCGTTTTTCCATGAAAGGTTGTATTGATATGCACAACTATACCCAGAATCACATTTACCAACTAACCGACTTTTACTTCCCGTAAACTGTAAACTATCAAATCTTGTTATACCGTTGTATTGTTCAGCAATTAATTGATCAACAGATACCCCAGAACGGATTTTAGACTCGTGTTTATGTGCTTGTTTACCAGTTAGAAAGGTTGAAGCAGCTCTTGCATGATCACCAGCACCATCACCATTGGCTCTAGCCTTATCATGAGTAAGACCAGAAATAATTTGAGTTTCGTTAAGGTGATTTTCTAAAGGAGATAAGGTATTAGGTATATCAATTACATCGCCGTAATTTTTAGGTGTCCAATGTTCCATGTTAATGCCGTTTGGAACATATACTACAGCTAATCTTTTTATTTCGTTAGTTACATTACCGAAACATTCTAGTTGAGGTAAAGCAAATGTTAAACCTAACGACCCTACGAACTGTCTGCGGTTCATTTAAATATTTAAGCTTCTGTATTACCACTTTCAAACGGTTTTATTTGAAGCACAACATCTAAATCTTCGGTCATACTGTTAAGAATGCCTTTAATTTTTTCGCATTTATCAATAAATTCGTCTAATCCTTTAGAAGCATCTTCACTTTCTGTCACAACGGGATTATCTTTCGTCTTACGTGCTTTAGCTTCAATATTGTCTGCAGCGAGAAACAAAGCTCCCATGTCCTCCACAATGTGCGTCATTGGGTAAGGTAACTCTAAGGGTGCTTTATTCTGATCATTGCGACCACTTGCTTGTAATAGGTCTGCTACCGTGACATGTGAGGGTTTTTGCTCTCTTGTAGCTATACCACGAACCCATTTATTATACATTGCAATTTGATCTTCTGCAAGTAATTTTAAGCTTGACATATTATTATTTATTGAAATGATTAAATAAATGTATGAGCTTTTTCAGCAAACGTTTTTTAAAGTTGTTAGAACAGGATGAAAATGTAGAAATTACTGATGTCGAAGCTATGGAAACACAGCTCGAACCAGAAACCGACACTGCAGATTTTGAAGTAGATGCACCCGTACAATCTCCAGAAGATATGACCAAAGCCAACAATGTAGCTCAAGCTCAAGAGTTAGCCGGTTGGATTAGCGCGATGGAAGAATTTACTAATTTCCTTAATAGTGAAGGTGATTCAGTGCAAACAAAATTACACGATGCTGGTTGCGATACTTTGTTTAATAAAATTGCTGGTGCAGAAACTAAAAAAATTGCGAGAGTTGCGATGGATTTAAGTTCGTTAATTGAGAACTTAAAAGGTTATATGCATTCAGCTGATACCAAGTAAGTTCAGTTTAACGAGTCCCTCTAACCCTTTGTATGAATTTTGTACAAGAAAGTTAGTAGGGACTTTTTCTATGTTTAGACCTATACACATATCATTAAAGTCTTTAAATTTTTCACCAAACTTTTTAGGCCAAACAAATACTTTAAACCCCTTTTCTAATAAGATTTTAGTTTTATTATGTGAAGCTTTGTCCTGCCATTGTGAATCTAAAGCTATAATACGTTCGGTAAATGGAAACTTTTGTATTTGCTGATTTTGCACTGCAGTAAACATTGTTTCACTATTTTCATTTATACCTGCTACTGCAACCCCATTTTCAATAAAAAAAGCATCTATTGGCCCTTCTGTAATAAAAATGTAATCAAGCTCTTCATTGACTTTATTAATGTTGAACAGGCTCTTATCACTGTTTATCTTGCTTAGATACTTAGGGAGATTAACTTTTCTATTCTCTATGATAGTCCGACTTTGATAAAAGATAATCTTATTAGATACATCATAAAAAGGTATGATAAGTCTATTCTTATGTGTAAAGTCTTTTAATGAAATATATAATGCTTTTGGTTTATTAAATGCTTGATCAAGCTTACGCGTTTTTATATAGTTTAAAGCAGTTTGTACAATTGGATTAGCTTTGAAGTAGTCAGTTTGACTTTTATCAAATAAATTAATACTATCATCTGGTAACGAGTTTGATGTACTCTTTTTAGCTAACTCGTTAATATCTTCCTTAGATGAAATATCCTGAGGTATTAAATCATATTCATCCGCTTCTTTATAAATGTCACTTACAGACATGTTTGACACTTCAATAATCCAGTTCATTGGATTCGAATGCCACCCACAATTATGACAATGCAGGAAGTTATCCTTTACAACATAAAACAGTCTGCGTTTCTTGCCCCAAGACTTGCCTTCTCTACACACAGGACATCCTCCTTGGTAAGTTTTTGCAAGTCTATTATACTTGGGCTGCCCAGCGTACTGATAAAATTTTTGTACGATGTATGCCTCAGGTAAAACCATACCAAGGAGGATTATATACTACTTCTGCTTAGGTTCAATAGAAACAATACCTTTTCTAATAAAAGCACCGCTATTAGGATCAATCCAATGAGCTTCGGTAACAATATTACCGTTTTGTTCATATGTATGCATCCTAGGGTGTACTGGATTACCAGAAATAGGACTGGTAATAGGTACTGGTCTAACCATTTGCATATTATTAATGTTGTTGTTCATATCTCAATATTTAATTCATGACTGCTTTATTATTAAGCTTACTAAGTACTTCTTGTAATGAATCATTTAGTTTAAATGAACTTATCCATTTATCTTTATTTTTTAGAATAGAACTGTATTTAGATTCTTTACAGTAATCAAAAAAAGCGTCTAAGTCTTTTTCTGGCATACCTTCTTCTAATTGTTTTTCGTAAATAGGTATTTCATCGTCGTAAAATTTATAACCAATAGAAAGATCCATAATCTTTTTATTACATTCATAAATCTTAAATTGATCTTCTGTTAATACATTTTTAGGTGACGATTTATCAAACTTTTCAATTAGATTCAATGCTCTTTTATGACCAACTTTGTTAAGACCTTTAATATTATCACTATTATCACCAACAAGAGCTTTGTAATCAACAAAGTCTTTTATTTGTACTCCTTTAGTGTAGATATTGAAGTTATGGGGTGTTATAGTTACTTTTTGAATAGGATTAAACACATATGTGTTATCGTCAATAAGTTGATATAAATCTTTATCAACAGTAATAATAAACTTTTTACCTGGTAATTTGTGAGTCAAATAAGCAATAACATCATCCGCTTCCATTACATTGGGGTACATACTTTTTATACCTAAACTGTTGAGCAATGTTTTAATAACATTGTCATTTCTATGAGCTTCTTTTGCAATTTCACCATCTCTATTGCTTTTATAATTACCTTTAGATGATTTTTTTCTAAAGTTAGTAGAAGGGTATTTTATTTTTTTATCCCAAACAGCATAAACTTGAGTAGGGTTAAATTTATCACAGTATGACTTGACTGCTTTAAGGAACATTACTGCGGTTAAGTCCGGTCCAGTAATGTTGTTTTTATTAACCCAATATGTACGATACAAAAGATTATTTGCATCCAGAATTAATGTAACCATACTAAGCTTTCGTCTTTTTAGATTTTTGGGTTACTTTTTTTATTTTTTTTGGTTTATTTACTTCATCAAGTTGAAATAAACGTTCTTTAACGGCTTTTTTTACCTTAGTTTTAGTATTATTAGAAGCTTCACTATAGGCTTTAAACTCATCAGCCAACGTTTCTACTTCATTTTTCGTTTTAGCACTTAGAATGCGATCTCTTAACGACTTCATACAAATATTATATGAAAAATCTGATATTAATCAAGTTAAATGTTGTGCTTCCAGAACTTTGTAAATGTTTTTTGGTAGAACTTCTACAAAATCGACAATTTCTGAATCAATTCCATTTTCGAAGTCAACAATAGGAATTTTAAGTTTTTCATTACCTGGAACAGCTAAAAAACAATAGTGGTCTTGAAGGGTGTCAATGTAAGCTATAAATTTACCAGCATGATCACCGTTTTTAACAGCATAAAGGTACCGTTTTTTAGGTACTTTAGTATTTTTCGTAATACCGAACCATTTCATCCCATTCCTTTTCGTCTTTTATAGAACGTTGCGGTCTAAAACCAATTTTTTCAATTTTAGAAAAATCTACCTGGTATTTTTTATCGTGACCGGGTCTATCTTTTATATAACTTATGCTAGCGTTAGGATTAACTCTTTTAATAATCATATTTGCTATTTCATTATTTGAAAAAGTTTCTCCTGTACCAATATTATAAATTTCTCCTTGTTGACCGTACTGTAATACTTTGTATATTCCCCTAGCATGGTCTTCAGCATGTATCCATTCTCTTTCGTTTGTACCATCCCCGTAAATGTCAATATAATTATACTTTTTGGCAGACAAAATAGATTTAGGAATTAATTTTTCTATATGTTGACCTATTCCAAAGTTATTACAACACCTTGTAATCCTAATATCCATGCCGAAAGTTTTGTAATATGATAAAGCTAGTAAATCACCACTTGCTTTAGATGCCGAATAAGGGGAATTTGGTTCTAAAAGTCTAGATTCATCCCAAGGATTTTCATCTTCTTCGAGTGAACCATAAACTTCATCAGTTGAAACCTGTATATATTTTGGAATATAATATCGTTTAGCTATGTTTAACATAGTACATGTACCAACTACGTTTGTACTTGCAAATGCACAGGGTTTATGTATACTATTATCTACATGTGTTTCTGCAGCTAAGTGAATTAATGCATCAAACCGAGGGTGACAGTTAAACCATTTATCAAGTTTAATTTGATCGGTGACAATATTATAACGAAGTGTTTCAACTGTAGGTACTTTTGTAATGTTTACGTAGTCACAGGCATAAGTTAGACTATCAATATTATAAACGTTAGCTCCTTTGGCAGTCAAATACTTACATAAATGACTGCCAATGAATCCGTGACCGCCTGTGACTACGATATTCATTACTCTTCAGAAGATTCTTCGGTGGTTTCATTTTCACCATCAGCAGAATCTTCTTCAGAAGAAGTTTTTGACGCTTCTATAAATTTAACAAAGTTTTCAGACAACCATTCTTTGTTAATAGTTACCAAATCGATACCCAATATATCTTTGATTAAAGAATTATCTAAAGTTGTATTACTTCTCGGTTCTTTAACAAGATCTGCTGAGGTAAACTGGTCTAAACTAAGCAATTCAACAGTATCGAGATAACCTTCTTCAACTAAGCCTGCTTCAACAAGTTTGTCATTATTTTCTCTAAAGACTTCTAAGATTGTCTCACCAGTTAGTTCGCCATCATTAACAACATTATACACCCCGAACGGGATTTCATTAGAGATAATAATGTTGTAAATTACATTATGTAAATCATAAAGATAAGTAACACTATTTTTTGTGTTAAGTAATTTTTGATAACCTAATAATTTTTCATATAGGTTTCTGTTATTCTTTTCTGAAGGTACCTCACTAAGAGGCATTCTAATTCTTAAACTATAAACGTTCGCAAATGAATTAGTAATTGCAATCTCAGCAAGATGTTTTGTTTTAGAGTACGTGGATGAATTATTAGAAATACCAAAGTTAGGAATATCTGTTTCGTTGTAGCCTGTTTCTGAATCTTCTTTATAACCGTCGTAAATACACCCCGTACCAATATTAATTACAGAAGGTATATTAAACCGTTGACAAACTGAAGCCAACGTTACAGGAAACACAGTATTAAGAATGTAAGCTAATTCTACATCATCTGCTACGTCATCTACATTCTTGTTTCCGGCAAAACCAACACAGTTTACTACGTGATCAAACGAAACACCTTGTTCGACATAAGAATTAAAAAATTGACTTAACTCTTCTCTGTCTAGATAATTAACTTGTTCTCTAGAAATAGTGTGAACTTCAATATTTTGTTCATCTAATGAAAGGAAGTTACCTAGTGTAGAGCCTATATAACCATTGCCTACAATAAGCACTTTTTGTCTATCATTTACTTCGTACTCATTTGTAGTCTCTTCGAATTCAGCGTCGATAATATTTTCGTCTGGCATAAAATTATTTTACTTTAAGTGTTTGGTTTATCAAGGCTCTTCTCTTTAAAATATGGTGAATTTTTATTATTATTGTTAATATTAAATGTGTTAAGTAATTTATCAATAATAACTTCCATGGAAGAGGTGGATATATTAACGGGGGATTTAGATGTTGCACTTATAAATTCGTAAACAGGTGATTCAAAATCTGGTTCAATCCTACAAGTAACAATTAAACTCTCAAAATTAGGATTTAACATAATTGTCCATTTACGGGGATCTTTACTACTGTAATTTTTAAATAAATCCAATACAATAAAACCGTTATCTTTAAGTCTTTTCTTAAAATAACCCAAGGTTGAAATTTTATTACTCATTGCTGCAATCCTGATACGATATATTTTAAATTAGTCGCGTCTGTGCTAATATCAAATATGCAAAACCCTTGTGTTGTATTAAAACTAACTTTCATTGTTTCGCAATTTGAACTAGATAATAATCTCACAATATCAAAATGAACTGGAAACGAAACATCTGCATTTATTGACGCATCCGGTTCACATAATTGTATTTCATAACTATCTACTGATGAATTAGCCTTGTCGGTTATTTCACCATACACACCTTTTTCAGAAATATTAAAATAAAGCTTTTCTGATTCTGAAACAAAAGCAGCACCTTTAGCTAATTCTGTAATTTTGTCAAAACCAATTTCAAAATTGATATCCTTGTCAAGCTCACTAATTTTTTTCAAGCTTAACTTTGGTGATTGAATAATATTATCATCTAAAAAGTGATATTTAAATCTAATTTTATCATCTTTGTACGATAACGCATTAGCTTGATATTTTAAATCAAATGAATCATGGCCAATAAACGATATTACCTTTTCTAAACGTTTAACATTAGGTATATTCAATTGCACCGTATCTTTAAGATCTAAATTATATGTAGCACATAAAATAAAACCTTGTTCGTTGTTTGCAATGCAAATAAGTTTATTATTAACACTCTTAATAATAACTGACTCAGTCAATGCACCAATAGGCTTAAGAAAGCTATTAATAAATTGACTCTTATTTTGGATATTAATGACCATACCTTATTATAGAAGGTATCTACTTTTTTACAACTGTCTTTTTTTTGGCGACAGGAGGTTTTTCTAGAAGCTTTAATATTTTGTTAATTTTTGTTTCTAAATTTTCCAATTTATCGAAAATTTCCGTTACTGTAGCAGATCTATCAAAGTCTAATTGTAACTGATTTGGGTCTTCTAATACTACAGGTTCGGGTTGAGGTTGTGGAATTAATTGAGGGGGTGGTGGTTGTTGTTGAACCGGTTGAGGAGGTAATGGTTGTTCAATTTGTTGTTGAATTTGTTGAGGAATTTGTGATTGCGGTCTTTGTTGACCCATAATTTCCTTAACTCCCTTTTCTAAAATTTGTGCACCATTTATTTTACTTAAATTTGCTGTACCTTCAACCATGTTGTCATTAACCATATGGTTAAATTCACCATGTACAGCAGTTAACAGGGATTTAAACGCTAATGCGTCATCATAGGGGTCACTCTGAGCCGTGGGCTCAGAGTTCACCTGTTCATGATTTACGTTAGTTCTTTCTTGAGGCTGTGGTTGTTGCATGTTAACTCATGTTATCCAAGCTAGCCAACAAGTCATCAATGTCTTGTTCAGACGTTTCAGTAGCTTCCTCTTTAGCTGGCTCGGTTGCCGTGCTAGTAGTGGTTTCAACTACTGCTGCTGTACTTGCTGCTGCAACTGCTGCTGTAGCTGTCGCAGTACTAACTTCTTCATCATTACTTACACAAAAGAAATGCTCGTTCAACAACTCTTTTAGTTCATCGTAAGACTTAACAGTAAACACCGCTTCAAGATCATGAGCACTTTTATGAATACCATCAACACCACCATCGTAATCCGTCTTCAAAGGCTTAGGCAACCCAAACTTTGATGAAACATACGTTGGAAAGTCACCTTGCTTTTCAACCTTGATACGGAAATCACACCCATTTTCAACATCAAAGATACGAGGACCAAAATCTTCAGCCTCTTCACCTTGCATTGCTTCCATAATCACCTTATGAAGCTGTCGACCAAAACGCAACAACTTAACTGTGCCGTTATTGTCTGGGTTTACCGGGTCATTAACTACGTAAACATTAACCATCCAGTTTTCACGACGTAGAATAGTTGATGCTTTTTCCTTTTCTTCAGCTGTACCGTTCTTACTCAAACGATATCGAGCTTCACCAATAGGATCACGTTCACCCCACGTTTGTGGACTGATTTGATTAATGTATTGACCTGTTGCAAACGACGTCCACCCATGTGTATAATAATGGAAGAATGTCTTCGCACCGTCTGTAACGTTCGGAATCAAACGTACCGTGTAGGTATTACCTACTTCTGTCTTCAAAAACTGGCCTCTATTAGATTGACCAGTGCTTTTCTCCATGCTATCTTTAATGCTATCAAATAATGAATTAATATTCGTCATATTTTAGTTAGTTTTAGTTTTATTTTTATCTTATTCGCATGGTAACACTCGTTACCGTACAAAGTCTATTATAGATACATCCGTATAAAAGTCAACCAAGTACTTTTTTAGCCATTTCAATAATTTTACTGTGGGTATTTTTTGTATTTTCATTGCAATTGTAGAATTTAGCTCGCATTTTTGGTATTTCCTCTACTACGTCTCCTATTACAAATTTTCTTGTTTCCGGGTCCAAGGTTTTAAGATGTTTTTCAAAGTCTGAAAACATAAACAGAAAATAAACGCTAACTTTTCCGTGTTTTAAATGCTGATAAAAAGAGGGTAATGAATCTTTTTCACAATGAGAAGGGTATTCACTAAATTTTATTTTTTTCTCTGTACAAAACTTAATTACAAACTTGGCTGATTCTTTAAAAACCTTTAAAGACTCTTCAGAATCAGGTGATTTTCTATTTAGCATGTCAATGTACTCTCTATAAAGCTTTACTGCTTTCATGGATAAGTAAAAATCCAAAGGAGTGTGTGGATTATCTGTATAAATTGCATGGGGAGCTTTGAAAAACTTATCCATGTTTATATTTTTATGCTTATTAAAGAAGTTAGAAAGTTTTTTTAGACAAAGTTTGGTGGTATCGTCAATATTATTCCAATTTTTTCTTAGTTTGAAAGGTGTACCTCTACTAGAACGCGTGATTGCAAGATGTTTATTGTAAATTAACTTTTCAAACTCAGTCATTCATTACATAATAATTGTATCCTTTAATTAATCAAGATTTTTTTCTTGCTATTAACGTACTTCATAATGTATTTGCTTTTATATAACGAGGGATCAAAAAATAAAAACATTTGTACATACTCATAATCAGATTCTAAATCTAAAAGCTCTTTAAAAAACGTTCTAAGCTTTTTATCTTTTAAGCAAAGTATAAAAATGTTTGGAAGATTAATTTTTTTATTGTGTAGGATTGATACAAACGAACAAAACCCCATAAATGAATGGGTTATCTCTTTTAAATGTGTATTCTCTATGGGGTTGTTGCTCGAAATTTTCATAATTTTGTAAACATTTTGGCACATTTTAAAAATGTGTCTGTTATTTTACCACCTGCAGAGTCGGGATGACCACCACCATCACATAAAGTGGCAGCAAGTTTGTTTAAATTAACATCGCAACCTTTTGATTTTCGTAAACTAACACTTTTTGATTTTAAATTGACAACAAAACAAATATCAAAATTGTATTTTTTAAGTACCCCGTCAGCAACTTCATTTATATTATGATCACACTGAATGGAAACTATTTTTCTTTTCTTTCCTTCAATTGGTAATTCGATTTTAAACAAATCATACGTTTCAATTGCATCTTTTACTTTCTTTTCTGCAATTGAAATCATATTTTTTTGAAAAGAGGTAAAGGGTTTAATTCCGTCACCAAATTCTTCAATAAATTTTTGAACTCTGTTACCAGTATAACTCCAAAGTATGGTGTTTAACCCGGTACTTTCGGGGTATTGCAAAGTGTAGCTGTCATAATCATCGACAAGCTTGATCATTTTTGCTCTTTCAGGGGTAAGTTTACTTTTAAGTTTTGGATTTAATGCAAGTAGCGTTTTTAAGACAAGTAAACAGGTGGAAGAGTACTCGGGTTCTAAAATTAATTTAGCTTTTCCGAACTCTGAATAACCATCTTTACCGTTATGATGATCTATTACTAAAACATTACTTTTATCTAGTAAATCAACATGTTCAGAAACGTTTATATCAAAAATAAATACCTTATCGTAATCAGAAAGTTTGTTATGGTTAGCCCATCTAAGGTAATCTTGTCTGAAGTTTTTACAGGTGGTAACAGTATATGGCATATCATCACTGATTAACCATTTGCTAACTAAGTAACTACCAATACCATCTAAATCGCAGTCAGTAAATACGTAAACTCTACCAGACATTTAGTAATAATTAAGAAATAACCTACATTTCTCAACTGTTACTTAAACTTTCAACAGCTCCTAAAACATCTGCTGCTGTATCTTCAATATTATCAGTCTCACCATCAGAAATAGTTAATGTTGGATAATGAATACTAAATTCACTAGTACCATGATTAGGTCCGAATCGATTTTTCATCACTCCCATTCTAATAATATCTAAATCTCTATCGTTTTCATTCTGAAATACGGAAAAGATTGCATCAGCACCCATTGCAAGGCCAATACTTTCACCAATAGTATCTAAACTTGGGTCTGCTGTGTCATACCCTTGTCTATTTAACTGAGTTGCAGTTAATACTGGACAATTGAACTGGTAAGATAAAGCTCGTACTTGTTCGGTGGCTATTTTAACCCTTTCATAACTATTATTACCGACTGGTGAATGCATTAGGTTAACATAATCAAGTACAATAGCATCTAACTCAACCCCATTCTGTTCTAACTTCTTAATAAAGGCACCTAATTGGGAAGTCGTAATTGTACTCGGTGGAAACTCTTTAATCAATAACCTACTCTTTGGATTATTAGTAACAAAACTCTCAAGTTTGTCTTCTAGTGTAGGAAGTTCAAATCTTAAGTTATTAATCTCAATTCCAGTTAAGTTACCAGCAAGCCTCTTAGCATAAACCATTTCAGACATTTCAAGACTTACTAGTAACACCGTTTTACCTTGCTTAGCTATGTTACAAGCTAGATTACCCAACACAATAGACTTACCAACATTAGTTTCACCAGCAAATATGTAAATAGCCCTACCGTTTTGAAGAAAACCACCATCTAACTTATCATCTAACCACTGATAACCTGATGGAATAACCGGTTCATCTTGCTTTAAGTCTTCAATTAACCGTGCATATGTTCTTAAGAAGTCAAAACCTGTATCTACTGATAAATTTATACCACAACACCTTTCAAATTTATCTAAAATAGTTGATGGCTCTATATTACCTTTAGAACAATCTTCAGCAACATCAGTCATTGTGAAGTAAACTGACTTCTCTTTAAGAAACCGTTCCGTATTTGAATATAATTCGTCTTCGTTTAACGTTTTATCAACTTCTTTTACCTTCTTAATTGTATTCTTAAAATCTTCCTTAAGTTCAGGTGTATTACAAAATGATAATATTTCAGTATTAGTAGGTACAGTAAATCTCTTTTGAAAGAACCCCGTAACGATAGTAAAAATTGTCTTAAAGTTACTATCATTAAAAAATCGTGGCTGTATATGGTCAATAACTGATGCTAAATAGCGTTGGTCAGTCAGACACTTATACACCACGACTTTTTCGAAGTAATTTAAATCTAATGATTGTCTACTCATATATGTAGACTATTATATGATTATGCCTCTTGTTTATCAAGTTTTACTTGTTCGTTTATCCATTTAAAAGTTTTAGATAAACCGTCTTTTAATGGATAGTTAGGAGACCAACCGATTTTTTCTTTAATAAATTTGTTATCACTGTTTCTTCCCCTTACACCCGTTGGCTTATCAAGCAAGTGTTCAATAATAACTTTCTTATCACTAATTTTTATAAGTTCGCCGACAGTGTCGTTAATGGATACCATTTCATCGGAACCAATATTAACGGGTTCTGTACAATCCGAATCCATTAATCGTCTAATTCCTTCAACACACTCATCAATATACAAGAAAGAACGGGTTTGTTTACCGTCACCCCAAACTTCTATTGTTCCTCCGTCTTCGACTTCTGCAAACTTTCGACATAATGCGGCTGGAGCTTTTTCTCTTCCACCTTTCCAGGTTCCTTCGGGGCCATAAATGTTGTGAAAACGTGCAATGCGAACGGGAATACCCCTATTCCTATTATAAGCAAGGTATAACCTTTCGCTAAATAGTTTTTCCCATCCGTATTCACTGTCTGGGTTTGCTGGGTATGCAGAGCTTTCTTCACAGTTAGGGTTCTCCGGGTCTAATTGATTATGTTCAGGGTACATGCATGCTGAGCTACTATAGAAAATTTTAGTGTCAATAGGTTCGTAAGAAATATGTTTTAAACGAGCTTCATGGTACCAATCAGTACGTACAAATTTATTTAAATCATCTACAGCTTTGCAAATATTTAAGTTAATAGAAGCAGAATTTTGCATAACTGCTGCATCATTTTCACCGGTGAAAATATAACCCGCGCCACCCATATCTGCTGCTAATTGATAAATTTCGTCAAACTGTTCTTTATATTGAACAGGTGTTGTGCTATAAAAGTCTCCAGTAGCGACAATTTCACGGGTAAAATTGTAATCTGTCAAATCACCACCTATAAATTCGTCAGCTTCTGTTGTTGAAAATTCCGGTTCTTTAAGATCGACAGCCCTAACCCAGTAACCTTCTTTTTTAAGGCGTTTTACAAGATGACTTCCAATAAACCCACCACCGCCACAAACTAGTGCTTTCTTCATATCTTTAATATTAAGAGATATCTCTTTAAATCAACGCAAATGGATTATTGCTAGTAAATGTACTAACTTGATCTATAGTTTTAACATATTCCCGTATAATGTAAATCTTACCGTCTTCTAAACTTTCACATCCATCAAACCTTACTGACGAAAATGTTGTACCGTCAGCAAACAACGTGCTCCCTTGTTTAACAAGGTATATATTACTAGTGGTTTTATTAATTATCCAACAACTAAATGTACCTTCTAACACACTGAATACATTTTTAATTGCAGTAATTTCTCCATTATTCTCCCTTTCGAGAAGTGAAGGTATATAACTGCTATCTACATCACATATGTGGTCTGGTAAAAGTTCTTTATGATTAGTTAATACACCATTATGTGCAACTATCCAATTTTTACTTTCAAACGGGTGAGATGTATCAAAATGATAACCTCTTACTGAAGATGTAGGTGCTTGATCATGAGCTAACATGTATTTTGCACAACAATAAGGATCAGTATAATCTCTTTTCTTAACAACTTTTGGTTCAAAGTCTTGATCAATAAAACATGCTCCTAAAGCAAAACCACCTCTTTTATGGTTAAGTTCATAAAGAGTTTTATATTTTTCTTTATCAGAAGTACCAAATATTGCGCACATACATAAATATTATTAATGAAGGACCAAGATACTCAATACCTTTTTGAATCTTATATGCAATCCCTTGAAGAAGGCCGTAAAAAGAAATATGAAGATAGACAAAGAAAAACGGTTGTTGGTAGCGACGGGGTTGAGAGAAAAGAGTCTTATTATGAAATGATGATGAGATTAAAAGGTAAAGGTTCAGGTCCAAGATCACGAGCAACTAGAGTTAGAAAAGAAAAGAAGAGTGATAAAGTAAAGTTAGGTAACAGAGAATTTAGAGTTGCAGATAAATCATACGAAGAACGATTAAAAACAGCTCAAAGAGATGTAGTTAGATTTGTTGAAGCTGATGATAAAGCAAAAGCAAAAGATATTTTGGCTTTTCTCGTAAAAATGGGAATGGATGCAAAAGAAGCTGAAACATTATTAAACGGTATGATTGTAGACGGTTACTTAGACGAAACATTTCCGGGTGCTTTACCAAAAGAAGATGCGGTAGAAACAACAAGTGATTATGTCGATCCTACCGCAATGCTTGACACGGAATATGATGAAGGAGAAGATTTAGAAGACTATTAAGGTCCTCTAGTGCCTCTTAGATCTTCAAACAAATTATTAGTAGGGCATGGCTTACAGTCATGCTCTTCCCATAAACTAGTAAGGTCTTGTTTGTATGGCTGCGGGTCAATATAGCCCGCTTCTGCAAAACCTTTAATTCGTAGTGAACTACTAGGTGTAGTTGCATCAGCAATTTCTTCACCACTATAACAAGTATAGGTTTGACTGAAATCTACCCTACCTTCACAACCTGCTTTAACAATATCCTTTTTATCCATATTGATAAGTGGGCATTTTACTTTAATACGATTTGATCTATTAAGGTCAACAAGGTTATTAAAGCTATCTAAAAATTCCGGACTACCATCCCAGTAACCAGCTAAAGAATCCACTTTAGTAGCACCATGGTATACGGTGCTAGCACCCACTGATTCAGCATAGGCGCATGCAATCGATAAAAATATTTGATTTCGAAAAGGTACATAACTTACAGGTTGAGCTTCACCGACCATTTCACTAACATCCGGGTTATCAATTTCTTCATTAGTTAATGAACTGGTAGTAGCTAAATCTTTTATAAAAGAAACATCAATAATTTTGTGAACTAACTTATGTGTATCAAAACAATGTCCAAATGATTGAATTTCGTTTAGTTGAATTTGTCTTTTTGCACATTCAATCTCACGTTTATGGCGTTGACCATAATCAAAAGTAAGAAGATGCAACTCATCATGCTGACCAACTGTCATTGGAAGCATAACTGCACTGTCCATTCCGCCACTAAAAGGCATTACTCCTATATTACTCATATGCACTATTATATACTATCTACCAATGTTTACCATAGAAAAAGTCTTCGATAATCAAATAATCCATCTCAGAATTTTCTAAAAGCCACATTGCATCGGCTATCGTGTTTAAGATTGGTTTTCCGGCAATATTAAAAGATGTATTTAACAAAACACCATGTCCAGCTTGAGCTTCAAAAGCTGTAAGTAAGTCATACAACCACTCATTTTGTTCTCTGGTAACTGTTTGAAGTCTAGCAGTACCGTCAACATGGGTAATTGACGATAATTTTTCTTGCCATTCAGGCCTTACTCTAGGACAGAATAGCATATGTTTAGATTCCCCCTCCCATTCAAAATATTTTGAAGCATTTTCTAACTTACAAACAGGAGCAAACGGCCGATACCATTCTCTATGTTTAACTTTATGGTTTAAAATATCCTTCATTTCAGGAAATGCTGGATTACATATAATCGACCTATTGCCTAATGCTCTTGGACCATGTTCTGCACGACCTCTTGCAACTCCAAATATTTTACCGTTACATAGTTCATTAACAACAAACCCAGTATCAAATGGCTTAGCCGAATTGCTTTCAATCCATGCTGGGTAACAATTTTTGTCCATTAACTCTGTCCCGCCATACGTAATATCAATAGGGGTAGAGGGTTTATTAAAACCTGCCAAAAGACCAAGTGCAATTCCACAATCGTTAGTATTAGGAGCCACAAAAACACCGCGACTAGGATAACGTTCTCGTAAATCTGTAGAAAGAAGAATGTTAAGACCGCACCCGCCAGTAATAATAATAGGGTAGTCATTAAAGTTATCAATATAAGGTTGAGCTACTTCATAAAAACACTCTTCAAAAGCTTTTTGTGATGTAGCTGCCACATCCCAACTAAGGTCACCTTCAAGTCTCTTATTTTCATCAAATACTAAACCAGTTGGTTGTGTAATAAATTCATTTAAATGTCGTAAATAGTTTTCACCATCAGGTTTTGAATAATAAAACTTTTTAAAGTGCGGTAACCATTCATCTCTAGCTTTACCATAATTGCATAAACCCATGATTTTGCCACTATAAACTAGATTACCATCTGAAATCCATTCCTGTTTAATATCCTTACAGAAATGTCCAAAACACATATAAGGAAAACCAAAATCGAAATCGTAATTTGTTTTATCAGCAGGGTTAGTTTTATCTAGATAGGTAACACCGTTTTGTCTATTAGCTATAAAGATATTAAAAAACCCGTCATTACCACCACCATCAAAACTAAAAATTAGTGCCTTTTGAAAATCAGATTGGTAAAATGACCCGCTAGCATGTGCATGATGATGCCAACCTTCAAACACATTTTTAGCGGGGATATAATCTTTATAACTATAGGTAATATCATCATGCACACATTCCGTATTAATGTGAATCATGTTTTCAAACGGTGCTGAAATTCCCAGTTCCTTATCAATATAATCTAAAATAGAGTAAACTGCTTCTTCTCTATAACGAAGAGGTTTATATTGTGCTAAACCTTGATTTTTAACATTAAAAAAACGTTCAAATTCAATTACGTGATAATCCCCATCGTTTTCAACAGCGATAGCACCGTTATGAGAGCCATAAAATGCAATATTAGCCATACAATGCTATTTACCTGTTTGGTATAGGTTTATCAACTGTCAAGTTCAAAGAAATTACTTCCCGTATTTGTAAGCTTTAACTAGTTTTTTATCTAGTTCGGGAATAATAAAGTTTTCCCATAAGTCTATATCGCGTCGCCAGTTTTTAAAATACCCGATTTTATCACCAACTTTTCGTTTACCATCTTCACTTTCAATACCGATTTGAAATGTTGATCCTGTCTGGGTTAACACTTTATGATTAACAGCCATTTCTTTAACGCCACTATACTGATCTAAACCAGATTTATAGTTAAGATAAATTTCAGCTTGTAACAAAGGTGGTACAAAACGATTCTTAGTAGTTAAGAATCTAAGAGTTGTGCCAGAGTAGTTACGAGCTTCAGGTAGAATTTCATCTTCATCGTTACTTGCATCTTGACGTTCGTTCTTCTTAGCAAGCTGACATAGAATAGAAGCCATATACTGTGGCCCACTACCACCGGCTGCTTGTTTAATCAATGAAGGCATCAAAGCAGATGGGTCATCATAGGTATGGTTACTGAATAGAATAGTACAACCAGCTGCCCCTGCCTTATAGGTAAGGATACGCATCATTGACTTAAGTTGTTTAGCTCGTAGACCCATGTCCATAGCAGATTTGTCTTTTGCTGCATCATCTACTTCTTTTTGAGATGCTAAGTTACCTAAAGAGTCGATAGAAATAATAAACTTACCTTGTAACCCCTTTTCTTTAATAGAATCTAAAAGAGCAACTACCTGATTCCTACATTGTTCTACCGTATAAACCGGTACATATTTTGTACTAGCTGCATCTAAACCAACACCTTCAGTACTAGCTGTATCTACTGCAAACTCTGTATCAAAAATTACCGGTATTACACCACGTTTTTGAGCTTTACCTAAAATTTTATTAATAATGAAAGTTTTACCGGACTGTGATGGTCCAGAAAACCCAACTAGCCTACCTTTAGGCACACCACCTTCACGACAACTACCTCCAAGAATAGCATTAAGAGCATAACAACCAGTATCATACCAGGTGTCAACATTCGAAAGAGCATTGTCTTTAAGATAAGTAGCTTCTGGGTTAAGTTTATCTAAACTTGCAAATACATCACTTAATTCATCTTTTTTCGACATACAAGTATAATAACATCGAACCAAAAAAAGTCAATAAAAAACCCCCGGCGGACCGGGGGTAAAAAGAAAGAAAGGAAACACTAATCATCAAAAAGTTTTACTACATCTTCTGTATTTTCCGGCGTCGCTTGAGGTTCATCTGGAGCTGTGATGTTTTCTTTAATCTTTTCATATTGAGTAATAAGTTTATTATCAAGAATATCACCGGCATTTGTCTCGGTAACTTGACTCTTATTAAACCTATAATCAACACCCTGTTCTCTTCCATCCAAGGTCATAAACTCTTTAAAGAAAAGAGGAATTGTTTGAACCTGTAGTTGGCCTGCTTCATTAGGCTGCACGTAAATTGTTGCTGCGTTTTTTAACACAATCTGTGTCTCGGTGTCCTCTACAAGTTCACCAATAATTGTGCGTCCCGTTCCATCGATAAGAATTTTGATATTAATGTCCGACATCTTCTTATATTAGTTTATGTTCCCTACATTTCCAACCACTCTTCCAGTTCTATGTTGAATTGCTTGTACATAATTACCAGCTTCTAACAAATGATCGAATGTACCACAATCAAACCAGACCATATCATTAGGTAATATATCAACTTTCATGCTATGACCAGATTTACCTAAAAAGTTTTCCTGTATATAGATGGTTATTAAATCGGTAATTTCAAGTTCACCTCTAGCTGATGGTTTTACTAATTTAGCAAATTCACAAACCCGATTATCAAAATGATATAACCCGGGTACAGCATACTTCGAAGGAGGTACGTCTGGCTTTTCAACGATACCCACTATATCTGTACCAGTGGCATCAAAATCGACCACTCCGTATGCTTTGGGATCATCCACGGTAACACCATACACAGTATTAACAGATCTAAGTGGTGGGAACATACCATCAAATATGTTATCACCTAACATCAAAGTTACTGGTTTATTATCGCAAAATTCTTCACCAACTATAAATGCATCACAAATACCTTTTGCCTCTTTTTGAACAGCAAAATCAAATTCCACGTCTTTAATATCTTTAGTTGCATGTTTAAATCCTTCACAATGTTGTACAGAAGAACCAATAATTAAAATTTCATGGATACCAAATGATTTTAAAGTTGCAATTGGGTAATGAATTAACGGTTTGTCGTATACAGGTAAAAGTGCTTTTGTAGTTCCGTAAGTTAACGGGTATAACCTACTACCTTTACCTCCTGCTAATATAATTCCTTTTCTCATTTTTTATTCTCCTAATAAACTAAATAGATCACATTGAACAGCTTGATTGGGTAAATAACATTTCCAATTTACAGCTGTATAAAAACGTTCAATGGGTTGAAAAATTAACTTTTCAAAAATCTTGTCATAATCTGGTTTAAAGAACTTATTAAACTCTTCTGGCCACTCATATTTAAATGCAATACACTCAATATTATATTTGTTAGGTTTTTTAACATAAAAGAACCTAACCTTGTCTCCCGAACCAATAGTTTCATATTTTTTACTAAGTTTATTAGCTTTCAATAATTTGTTATAGAAGTAACTTGCTTTACAATGTATAGGCATACCTTTTACAGTTGTCATACCCTCGCATTGTGATGCATACTTTTCATAACCCTTAATACCCATAACTGATGCAATTTCATTGACCCCTAGTTCCTTAAACTTATCATATACCACTTTCATTGCCTCATTAGTTTGTTGATAATCTTGAGTACTAAGCATAGTTTCAATCACATTTTTCATATGTGGTTTTAACGAGTTAGGCAAGGTAGTTCTCACTACCTCTACCCCAGTATACTTCGTTTTATTAATCTTAGCACCTTCGTCATCAAGTATGTTGAGAACGTAACGTTTCTTCTGTAAGAATATACCAACTTCACCTATACACTCACGTTTGAACATAAACCGACAATCTTTACTATTGAACGATTTCTTACCCCAAACCATAATTTCTTTGTTTAGGTATTCAACCAACTCATCTTCAAGTTTATATATGTCCTCATGTACTTCACCCTTTTCATTTTTAAAGTTAAGTCCCAAATGTTTGATAAGTAACTCGATCGAGGCATATGATGAGTCCGTGTCGTTGTAAATAATAGGGTCTTTCTTCTTAAGATCTTCATCTGATAGTCCCGTCTTTAGTTTAATAAAGTTTTTGATAATTACATTACTCTGTTTGATTACTGCTTGGCCACTTAATGTAACAGACGACGCAATATCATCATCACCAATTGGTGCATTTTTGTTACCGAAGTATCCATATATAGAATTGATAAGAATTTTTACTGTTAATTGTTTTGTACCAGCTCGTTGAGCATGAACCCCAATTTCGTCATAGTCGGGGTCTGACTTTTTCATAGCAGCATGTTTAATCTTCAAGTCCGTATATTCATCTTTGAACACTTTACGTTTTTGATAATAATAATCTACAATTTCTGGTATGATACCTTTTTCTTTCTGGTGAAATACAATGTTAGCTTTACTAATAGTCAGTTTATGGTCCTTAATCATTTTACTAAACACGGGTATCGTAAACTCTTTTACTTTACCATTGATTAGTTCCATAACAACCATATCGTCAGTTTTTTCTAGAATTTTACCTATCTTAGTTTCTGGTGATAGGTTAAGTGTAATCATCACATTCGGGTATAGACTGTTTGCATCAAACGATAACACATAGTTTTGAAACCCTTGTTGAGGTTCACCAACATATGCACCGGGATTCTTACCAGTATCTTCACCTCGAATAAAAGTAGGTATGATCTGCTTACGATGTCTAGCTCGAATACAAAACGCACCATTGATTACTGATAATGCACCCATAGCTGCATCAAATGTGGTACAACCAACATAAGCTAACATTCGTACCAACCCAATATACTGCAGTTTTTCTTCCAACCTAACTAGTAGGTTTACGTCCTGAACGTTGTAATCAATAAATTTGTTCCAATCCTTTTCAGATAACGTTGCTAGATCCATACCCCCGTAGTCAACCTTACGTTCACCCAACTCAAGTTCACCAATTGCATCAAGTTTGTATGACTCACGTAATGGAGCAAACTTGCGATACACATCTAAGTAGTCAAGCAATGCAATACCTTCAATAAACCACTTAATTTGTTGCCTACCAAACTGACCCATAATTGATCTGTAATGAACATTACCAACTGGTGATAGTCTTTTCATTTCTTCTTCACCCATTATACGTTCACAACGTTTAATAATATACGGAATGTCGAAGAACTCAGAGTTCCAACCACTTAAAATGTCAGGATAGTCTTTTTCAAGATAGTCCAAAAAGTCTTTGAACAATTGACGTTCAGATACACAGTATTTGTACACCAAATCTGGTCTACCTTTACCTGTATACTCTTTAGTACCCCACGAATAGAACTTTTTCTCTAGATTATCATAAACTGTAATAACATTGATCGGGTGATTAGCATTTTCAACGTTAGGAAAGCTATCTGGTGAGTAAGTCTCGATATCAAGCAACAACATTTTGATATCATTCTTAGTAAAGTCTTCAGTTTCGTTAACTTGCCAAAAGTTATCTAACAAGAACTGTTGTTTAGCTGGTAAGTTCTCAAACAAACGTTTGATTTTATTCTGTCGAATAAATTGTCTACGTTCTGCATCACGTTTGAATACTAACTTACGTAATGGAGACTTGTAAATTGATTCAGCAGTTTTATGCCTATTGTCTTTAGGTTCAATATAAAGGTAGGGATTGTAGCTTTGAGTAACAACAATACGTTTACCGTCCTCGTCCCAGGTAAATAAACGCATTTGCTCTTTAGAAGATTCATAGACTACATTTCTATACATTCAAATAGTATATGAACTAGCTGTAAATCGTCAAGGTTTTAAATACTTGCGTTTTGGATCACCTTGATCATACATGTAGTTATCGTAATATTGATAAAGATTCTTTTCGGTTTCTAAAAACCTACCCTCGGCAACATTTCTACCGTTTACAGATTCTTTGATAAACCGTCTTTCATCTGATAAAGTTTCCTTAATTTTGTCAATCATTTCATCCCCGGTATTGAATTTTATCGGAGCATCTTCGTATGTACAAATGTCTTGACAAGCAATAGGTAAACCTAAAGCAGAAGCTTCAATATATTTTAGATCACTTTTAGCTTTATTAAAATTATTATTGCACAGTGGAGCAATAAACATGTTGATGTTTGAAGTATATAATTTTTCGGGGTAATTATATAATGGTGCCCATGGTATAAATTCGACCTTACCGGAATGTACCAAATCAGCTAATGCTTTTGATATACCACCAAAAAATACCCATCTAAAATCATTAACCGTCTTTCTAACTACATCATTAATATGGTAAAAATCGTCTTTTCCTTTTATTCGGTTATCAACATCGATATGAGCCCCGCTACCAGACCAACAAATACGTGGTCGTTTTTTATTTCTATCATAATCTTCCTCAATTTTTTGACGATTGTAATAATTACCAATCCAAAACTTGGGAATAAAATTAGGTATTACATCAATCTTAACAGCTGGGTCAAGTTTAGACTGAAAATACTCTTTCATAAACTTGCAAGTTACTGACATGTTACCGCAAGTTTCCATAATTTCTTGCAACGACTCTCTTATTTCATCACTTGTAAATGCAAATTTATGTTTATTATAATCAGGTATATCTTCCCTAAAAGGTAAATCATCAATTTCATAAATCACTCTAAACTTATGTTCATTCGAAAGATTTTTAACAAACTTAATAAACTCTCTTTGATGAGGTGCTGCTTGTCTTTGAAACTTAATAGCTTGAATATGTTTATAAAAATTTGGATCAGCTACCATTAATGTTGATGTTTGTACAACACATCTACCGTCTGCATTTAACAAATATTCTGGCCACATGCATCTCCAAAAACCACACCCACCATAATCAGCCACATAATTCAAAAATCTAGGCAGTTGACTTGCTCTACGTGGATCTGAAATATCGGTAGGTGGTGGGGGAGGGGTAAAGCCTATATTACCAAAAGGGTTACCAAATGGCCTGCCTTGGTCTTTAGGCATAAACGGAGACCCCTGTTGTCCTGGATTAAACATTATATCTATTTACTCGTTGTACTGAACTCTTCTAGTTATGCCGTTATCTTTTTCTAGAAAAATAATTTCACCTTGTGCTGCTTTAACGCTTTCTTTTCTGTGACTAATTACCATTACACACTCTTTATACTGCTCAACGCGTTCTTTAAGAATATTAATAACTAATTCAACTCCACGTTCATCTAAACTACTATCAAAAAGTTCGTCATACATACTAAAGTTATATGTAACGTCACCTTGAAGCCGTCTTATATCCATAAAAGCAAATAAACAAGCCAAATCAATATTTTTCCGCTCAGCTCCAGAAAAGTTAAAGTACGAGCAAATTTTTCCTTTTTCATTTATAATTTGTTCTTCAAAATATTCATTAAAATAGCAAACACAATTACTATCCATTTTTTGAAGATAATGAGCTAATCTACTGTTAAAAATATTCAACATTTTCTTAACAATGTATGATTTTACCCCTTCTTCTGAAACAACATACTTAACTACATCAAGCATGTTAATTTTCTTTTTAGTAGTTTCAAGCTTACTATGAACTTCAGCTAATTTAGCTTCACTTTCTTCTATAATTTTATCTAAACCAGTATCGGTACTTTTAAGTTCTTTAATATCAATTTTTAGTTGTTGTTGCCATTCAACTAATTGTTTAGCTTTTTCTTTAATTAATTTTTGTTCATTAAGTTGATTAACAATATCTCTATTTTTTTGATTTAGTGTATTAATAGTTTTGTGTATTTTTTTAATGCCTTGATCGATCTTTAATACACTATCTTGATATTTCTTTTTTAATTCTATATTACTATCAATTTTCTTTTGAATTGTGGTTTTTTCTTCTTCTACATGGTCTCTGTCTTTGTTTGTGATTTCATGCAAACATACAGGACACACATCTTCATCTGCATTAATTTTATTAATTGATTGACGGTAAGAGTCATTTTCAACGTCAATGGTAGTAACTTGTCTTAGTAAATTGTCACGTTTAGATTGTAAAAGTGGTCCTTTACTTTCTAATTGTTTAATAAGTTGATTATTATTATCTGTTAAGTCGGTACTTATATCGACTATTTTACTTCTAATATCTAATAATTCTCTTTTATTATTTTCTGAACGATTTTTATAACGTTGTAATTTTTCTTTACGTTCATTTAATATATTAGTATGTTGTAATTTATAATTTTTTACCGTTGATTCTGTTTCAGTAAAAATTGTAGACTTTATATCAAAATCTTTTTTAGTATCATTATAATCACTACGTAAGTTAGATATCATTTCACTAAAAATACCTAAATTAAAAATACCTTCAATAAATTTTCGTTTTTCGACCTTCTTCTTACCCATAAAAGGTATAGTATTGTTTAAGGTCATTATAACGGTATTTTGAAATACATCTTCTGAACAATTAATTAACTCTCTTATATATTCGTTAGTGTTAATAATTGAATCTAACGTTATATCATCACTATTTTTATAAATGTAGCACTTGTTAGGTGATAATGTTCTATGTATAAAATAATTGTTAGTAGAATTAGGGGTAATTATATCTAAATCCAATTTTACTGAACATGTTTGATTAGTAAGATTATTTTGAATTAATTCTTTCTTTAATTCTCTAAGAGTATTACCATAAATTGCAAAGTTAATAGAATCAGCAATAGTACTTTTACCCACACCATTGCGTCTATCTTCTTTATCTTTGTTAAGACCTGTAATTACATGAAATCCGGTCTTAAAATCGACCTTAATAGGTTCAGTTCCAGCAGATAAGAAGTTTTGTATTTCAATAGATTTGAAAATAACTCGCTTCATTAATTACTATTATAATAGTTTACAACTATTTTCTACTAGCGATATTTTTCATTTTATTGACTACATCTTTTTGAGAGAAGATATTAGTTAATTCATTAACCATTGCTTTAAACTTAAGTTTAAAAACTTTCATTCCTCTAATAATTCTATCTTCCACCCCGTCTTTAGAAAATTGTTTGTGTTCAAAATTTGGGTAATTAGTTTGTTTATAAATGTTTATATCCATACCACCCACTGTTGCAAACCATCCAAAAGGAGTGGTTATTCCTGCATCAGCAGACCGTTTGTAATAATCTAATAATTCAAAAGTAGTTCTGTATCGCTCATCAAGAAAGCCTACTTTTTTAACAGTATTTTTATTAAGATAAGAAATATACCCGTCAAACTCTGAAACTAACGTAACACTATAATCATCTTTTAGCTCAACGGTAAGACGTTTTTTATCAGAGTTACCATCTACAATAAAGTCTAAATTGGTATAGTCATTAACTTTTATAAACTCATCAAATACTACAGGGTCTAATACCATAATATTATCATTAACAATAAAAATGTGTTCAACATCGGTTTTAATAAAATGACGAAGACCGTGATTAACACAACCTGCAAAATGATCCGTTTTTCTAAACTCGACGCAGTTATAATCATTAATAATATCTAAACGAGGCAATTGGCCGTCACATACAACCATAATGTTGTCTTTAAAATCAGATAATGATTCTAAACACTTAGTTAAGTTTTTGTAATTATTACCCTGTGTATATAAAATGATACCTATATTTTGCATAATCTGTATAGATCTAATGTATAATCAACTACCTCTTTCTTATTGTTAATATCTAACATATTAACAAATTCTGAAATTGCAGTTTCATAATCAACCCCAGAATATTCATAATCAAGTTTATCGTCTAGTGAAAATTTATTGTAATTTAT
>Ga0098074_1000362_pt1 | contig 32662 bp, 45 predicted proteins | sample 32_taG_FD_75064 | JGI IMG/M metagenome (GOLD analysis project Ga0098074, IMG submission 75064) | Marine viral communities from the Gulf of Mexico - 32_GoM_OMZ_CsCl metaG | ecosystem: Environmental > Aquatic > Marine > Oceanic | place: Atlantic Ocean: Gulf of Mexico | collected 2015-07-12 | reverse complement strand
TGAATTTATCACTAAGTATTTTGATTAACGGGACTGAAAAAATGGAAAAGATAGCGCTCTTTGTATTATCTCCTTTGGCATATGCGATATACATTCTAGTCGTATCAATCCTATTCATAGTCTATTTTGCGTTTCTGCCCTTCGCAGCAATCAGAGGTAGAGCTAAAGAATTCAGCCAAGAATGCGCATTGATGTTAAAAAACATTAACGCAGAGGTTTACAATTCTTTGAATGGTAAGGACGTATAAGTAAACATAAACTTTTGAGCATTTCATCACTAAATCACGATGACTTGCAAAAGGGCAGAAAACACACTAAATTGTAGCTGAAATGTTATAGAGACATTTTTACACATAGCCACGCAGAATATTGTGTTTTTTCGGCCTTTCGTATTGGACTCCCATCGAAAGGCTTTTTTTTACCTGAAATAAAAATAATCATGGTGCGCATTTCGTACAATATGTTAAATGGATTGTTTTATAACCAACTAGGGGAGTAAAGATGAAATCCAGACTTTCAGCAATACTTGGCAATAATGAACTCGTTACCGAGCTTTCCGAAAAATCAGTAAGTCAACATAGGAAAAAGTGGACTGAGAGCTGTAAAAGTCAGAGAAGAAAGAACCCAAAGCCTTACAAAGCAAGAAGACCTCTTGATCATATGTTTAGCAAGGGAAGGTCATCAAAATGGTGTGAAAAAGAACTAGGTTACACAAAAGAAGAATTGGTGAGAAATATAGAATCAAAATTTAAAAATGGAATGAACTGGGGAAATAAGGGCGATTGGCAGATAGACCATATAACCCCAATTCAAGACTTTATAGACAGAGGCATTACATGTCCAAAAGCAATCAACGCGCTGGATAACTTGCAACCACTATGGAAAGAAGAGCACTTGAAGAAATCAGCGATAGAGAATTCTATCAGAAGGAGAAATAAATCTCACAGCAAGATTTAATATTGTGTATACTAACCACGAAATCAAGCAGTTTCATATTTTTCATATACTCAATGTAACAAAGCCCCTTCGCATCCTTGGGGGCTTTTCTTTTAACTAGGCTGTTAAATGCAAAAGGCTCTATCACGGAGCCTTTTTTATTACCCGTAGTATTCCTCTCTTGCAGCTTGGCTCATTTCCTTGGCCCAGTCTGCATACTTCTCACCTACTCTAGGCGTCGAACCCCTGAACATAGCTTGCTTAGCGATTGCCTTAACTGGCGTTTGCCCGAATGGTGTCAGAGTAAAGAACATATTGAAGAACTGCTTTTCAAACTTCTGTTGAGCATCGGTATCAATAGCGGCGTGTATTCCACTGGTTGCTAGTCCTAAACTTCCACCGATAAGCTTTTGTAATGGTGTTCCCACGGTATAGCCAAAGCTCGACGGGTCCATGAATGCTTGATAGGCCGCTTCTGTTGGTCGACCAATAACGCCCATTGCTGCGTCTGCATAGGTCTTAGGGTCTTTGAAGTGCTCTTCATTATTAACACCCGTTGCCATGTTGTAGAGCGCATCGGTAACCAAGGCAGGGACAAAACCACGAGCGGCCATAGTGGTAAAGTACATGCCTAGCCCTTTGGTCCCACCATATTGATATGCAGAGCGAGCACCAAAATACATGAGCTTACCTGTAAACTGCCAAAAGTGAGTGACAATGCTTGCTAGTATTGGGTTGCCACGGCAAAACTTGTAAGCCCACTCACTCGCAACGATAGCTTTCCCCGGCACCGCTGCAAGGTCGTTGTTATGCTCCATGTGGGCAACCTTAAAGCCTAGCTCGCCCTCAAAGTCAGCACTCACCATAATGTCGTTATCTTTTGAGTACTTGGCTAGCTGATTCCATTCGTCAGGGGTTACGCCATAGTTCTCTTTCATGTCTCGCTGTAGAAACTCTGGCAACTCATCAAGCGATAAGTCTGAGTGAGCCTTGATCATGTTTGCGTAGTTCTTAGCCTGTACCACTCTCAAACCGTGGTCTATTTTCTCAAAGTGGTTTATTAAGTGATTACCTATGTTTAGCTTGCTCAATACACCTTTAACGGGAGTTGTGGCAATGTCGTATCGCTCTGACACTGTTTGACTAAATGCCTCAAATAAGTCTGCTGTCTCAGATAATTGGCGCATGGCTTCGCGCTTAGTAGCAACATCTTTACCAAATCGGATTGGGTCCAATAGACCTTGGCCTAACTGGTTAACAATGTGCTTTGCTGTGTTTGGCATGTTCCATTCAGAGCCATAACGCGCAGCCATGTAAGCCTCACCCACTGCTCTATCTGCCATAGGCGCAAGGAACAAAGTAACGGGCTTTGTTGCCATTAGCCAAGCTTTGGCCGAATTGATTTTCTGTTTAACTCTGTGTTGATAAGCCGAGCTTTGATAGTCATCACCAAAGAATGAGTCTCGATAGGTCTGTAATCGCTTTCTCTGAATAGATGATAGGTTTCTATCTAGCTTTATCATGTGGTCGTCAATGAAACCACCAGCCACTTTTGAAGCTGCAAATTTACCGCTGACTCTTCGAATGTGGTCAACGTAGTTACCAACTAGAGTGTTATCAGAGTACTTATTGATAAAGTTAACGGCTGCTTCTTCGCTGACGAATGGCAAGTTATCAAATCCAATGATAGAGGGCGAGCCTTTCATTCTGGCTTCCCGATAATCGTGCAACGCATTCTCTAGGCTAGGAATATCCAATTCCTTTTTGCTATATCGGTCCTGTATCATCTTCTCTAGCTCTTCCTTGCCATAGGCTGCTAGTAGGTCACTTTGAAGCTCTCCGAGTCCACCCTCAGTCATTACTGTTGGTCCGACCTTCCACTTACCACGAAACAAGATTCCATTCATTTTAGTAGCACTAATTGCTACGGGGTGAGCTAATGGATTATCAAAGCCGTACTTATCCATTACGCCAAGACCTTTAGCGACTCCGTTAATGTTTCGCTTAATGGTGCTGATTAGCTCTTTCGTGGCCTCGTGGTTGATATCATTGGCTGCATTCTGTGTTTGAATGTCTTCAATAAGGTGAGTGGTGCCAACACCTAGTTTTGACTCATAACGCTGCTTAGCTGCCCATATGGAATTGACATCACCGTGAGCTTGGTCAAGCACACCCTTCATACTGGCTTGACCTTTGACAGCTCGAGACTTCAAAGAGTTCTTGCGAGCCAAGTCCATGTTGTCGTCAATAAAGTTTTTGATGATGCGTGCTCGAGTTTCCTTGATGGTGGCTTTTAGTTGCTTGCGCTGGTCAACCAGTGACTTAGCCGCTTGGCGTAGTTGTCCGACCTCTTTTTTGAAATCCTCGTTGTAAGCCTTAGAGCCTTCTTTGATGTCATCAATTCTAGCTTTAAGCTTTTTAACTCGAGCAAATGCAGACTCGAGCTTTTCGAACGGGATTTCGCGATCAAGTATTTGTTGAGTTAGCTTGTTAAACTCTTCTCGGTCTTTCTTGAAAGTATTCGTATATTCTTTTTTCTCGGCAACACGCTTTGAAATCTCTTCTCGATGGGCGTCAACCTCATCGTTAAGGCGTTGTAGCGTGGTGTTTTCTTCTCGTGCGGTTTTTAGCTGCTCATCGATGAGTGCTTTTTCTTCTTCGCTTATTCCAGTAGGTAAAAAGAGATCGCAACTAGCCATATTAAGCCCCTAACATACAAGCAGCGTACTGCTCCAATTCTGGTTTATCAAAATGTGCTAACACCTTGGCGTAAAAGTTACTTTTTTCATCGGTGTAAACACTTTTGTCGTGTTTCTCAAATTCTACCATTGCGTCATTTAACCGTGACTCTCGCTCTGCATCACCTAAATGCTCGAAACCATTATCAAGGGCTTGAAATACATTCTTTTGCTCGATTTCATCCATTGGGTTGTTAATGGCATCGCTCATGTCGTCGAAAACCTGCAAAGCTTTGTTGATGTGCTTTGACTTGTGGGATTCGTTCATGATGGCTTCCATGTATTGAGCGGCTTGGTCACCTTCTGCTGCTTGCTGGCGTATTCGCTCTATCATGGCTTGGTTTTGAGTAGGCTTTAGAGTTCTATACCACTTTGGATAATTGAAGGTGCGGATTCCCGTTTCCTCACTTTTAACAAAGCCCTCAGTGTGTTGAACTTTGGCCCCTTCGATAGTCCAAGGCTTAGCATTGAACAATGCAGCGTCCTGTTCGTTAATCTCTGCAAGTCGGCTTGGCGATATCTTGTCTTTGTTCTCTTTTAGGTAATCTTGAAGCTTATTAGAGAAATAAAATCGCCGTGCGCCTCGCTCTTTGCTGTAATCGCGCATCTTCTTCTCAGCCTCTTTGACTTCGAGAACGGTTTGCACATCACGTATATCTCGCCTAATGCCTTTAATCATCACACCGAATCGTGAAATGGTTGCACGTTTTAGTAATACGGCTCCAAATTCGTCACCCACATCACTAGCCACTGCGTGGTTAAGGAATGGTAATGATTCCTCGGCGTGTGAAATGTCATGGGCTACCTGATGGCCTGTTGTTCCTTCAATCGGTGCGCCCGTTGCCTCACGCTCTAGTGCTTCCTGTTGCTCTTCAGTGAAAAGCTTATCAATGGTTTCCTGTGTGCTTTCGCTGGCCGCTTCTGCTGGCGTAGGTTTTTCAATCTCTTCTGCTTTGCCTTCTAGCTCTGGATTTTGTGTCACACCTTCAGCTTTTAGCTTCTCGGTTTCAGCATTCTTTGAGCCAGCCAAGTCAACTGTAGAGCCTTTCAGGAATATTTGACGATAGGCCATGCCTGCACCCTCGAACACCCCGAAAGGTATTTGAGCCATCGCAGTATTTTGCGCGAACTGTTTAGCATTCAAGGACATTTGGCCCTTAGTGTTAAAGTCCACGCTCTGCCCGACATCAGTAGGCAGCATACTTGCGTTGTAAGTTGCGAATCGGTGAACTATGCCACTCTTAAGAGCTGACTTGTTATAAGCTGCTGTGTCTGCGGCTTCTGCTGCTACATCTTGGGCCACACCTTCGGCGGCTAATGCTCTCGCACCTGCTGCCGTACCTTGGACAGCCTTAGAAGCAACACCACCGAGAACAAAAGGCACAGCCTGACCGATAAAGTTACCCCATCCGCTTTGTGGGTGCTCTTCATCTTCCATCGTGTTAGCTGTTGACCATTCACCAAGGTGATTCATGATATTGTTTTCAAGGTCGAGGTAATGCTCTAGGTATGTCGGCTGTTCAACTCCTAATACGCCTCGGTACTTACGCATAGCCCAATTTAAACCCTTATTCTTTAGGGTATCGAGATAAGCCGCACCTTTCACAGTTTCTAGTGCCATATCCTTAGCGCCAGCTTCCACGGAGTGCCAGAAACCAAAGCTTTCTTTTGGTGTTGGGGCATTGAGTCTTACTGGCCCTTGGTATTGGTATTCGTCAGTCATTGGGTAGCCCTTATTGCGCGTTCACATATTCAAGCGGAGACATTACACGAGTTTTTCTGGCTTGCTCTTCTGCTTCGCCAGTTCGAACCTGATTGAATGCGTTTTGTAATAGCATTGGGTCAATTTGAACCTTTTTACCTTGGGCATTCTTCATATAAACACCGCCATTACTGGTTACAAGCGACCAGTCTGACTCATCGCCTACAGTTTGGCTCAAGAATTCGTTTAAATCGTCCTTGGTTATCTTGCCTTTGATGTTTGGATCATTGGTGTTAATAAACTGCTCGGTAAACTTCTTGCTTTCATGGTCTCGATACAGGTCTAGCCTTTTTTCAAGAATTATGGGTACCGCCTTGTTTATTTCGTCAGGTGTAACAATGGAGCCAACATTTTTGCTCAGCGTGTCGCCATTCAAGCTGTATTGGGTACCAAAATGACCAAGAAAGCCTGTGTTTCCGTTAATGGTCGGGTGATTCTGTGTCATGTCGCTAATGCTTTTCATGACTTCCTTGTTTGCCTCGGTATCACTCAGGCCACTTTTAACACCTAATTCAATCTGTGCAGAAATAGACTTGCCAAGAGTTACCCTATCCATTCCAGTAATCTGTGATAGCTCATCAAGTTTGTATTTGCTTGGCTCTTGCAAGACATCACTTAAAAGCTGGCTATGGTTCTTAACTCCAAGCCCTGACATTTTCACGCTGTCTTTGCCGTACAAGTCGGGGTCAGTCGCTAAATTGTTTTGTACTGCTGGCTGAAAGCTTGCCATGCCTCTAAATGCTGCCTGTTCATTTTGCGGCACTGAGTCAGTCATGGGCATAAATCGAGCATAGTTAAATCCTTGAACCTCTGGAGAGTTGCCCATAATGGTATGTGAACCTTCCAGTGCGCCAGCTTCTTTAAAGATATAGTTAAACTCTTTCTCGTTAAACTGAGGCTTAACGCCAGTAATCTTGTTGTTGTTGTCGTAAGTAAAGCCGGATTGCAAAGTGTTGCTGATAACTGCTTTCTGCTCTGCTGGCATTAAGTCAATTTTGTTGACCGGAACACCTCGGTGCGCTGCTTCACTTTCTAGTGTTTGCTTGTAGTTCTGGTAGTTCTCAGGCGTCATATTGTCACGCCATTGCTTTCTAGCTCTAGCGAGTGGCCCTGTAGGATTCATCTGAATAAGCGCATCTTGGCCGCGACCTTGTTTGATTAGGTCTTGGTAATGCTTGCCTACCATTTTAGCTACTGGATTATCAGAGTTTGCCCACAAGTTGGATAAGTCATCGACGTGTGAAGACATAGCCAAGCCGTTACGCATTCTTTGAATTGTCTGGCCTATGCTGAAGTCGTTAACAATGTTGTCGGGGCTTTCTTTGCTGATGTCTATAGAGTTTCTGGGGCTTCCACCACTTAGAATCTGATTGTAGTAAGCCTTTGAAGTGCTAGAGCCTGACAATATTTGATTGCTGACCTCTGTACTAATATCAGTACCCACTTGAGGCTCTTCTCGCTCGGTCTGAGTAAGAATTGCACCTAAACTATGTACTTTTTGCGCAAGGTTCTGAATCTTGATGGCGCGCTCTGGCGTGGGTGCGGAATGCTGTAACACCTCTAAGCTTTTGATTTTATCGCCTACAGAGTTAAGTATCTCTTGGCGTTGCTTTGGTGTTTCGGCTTGCGTCCAGTTAACCGCGACATTTTTTAGGTATGGGTCAATCCCGTTAACAGTCGAGTAGTAAGAGTTATCAAAGGCAATTTTTGATTTCTTATCTGTGGCCTGTTGGTGAAGCATCCCACTGTAGTTAGTAATGGCCGCTTGAACTTCTTTTCGTTCGTTGTCGGTCATCGTGGGCGATATTGCATCATGCAAGCCTTTCATTGCCGTGGATGCAGCTATCTGGGCATGTGAAATACTGTCAGCGTCATTAGCATGAGTAATAACACCTTGGGCATTCTTGGCAATACCTTCGACTTGCCCCATAGCATTGTAGAACATGTTCGATTGATACTGCTCGCCAGCCTTAGCAACAATATTTGCAATTGAACTAATATCACGACCTTTTTCTAGTGCTGCCTGACCTTCTGCTGACAATGATTGTGCTCTCATTGACTCAGATTGTGCCGTCTGTGCTGCTGCCGCCTCAATATCACCCGTTTGAATAGGTTTGGCTAAAGGTATCTTACGAGGTGGGTTTAAGGTCTTTTGGACCTTCTGGAAGTTACTGAATATCGCCATAGTTCTTACTCATGATTCCGTTAGCTTTTGAAACATCAACATTCATAGTCAATTGCTGCTGCCTTTGCTGCTGTGCAATTAGTGAATAACCAAGTGTTTGCCCTGCCTGATATGTCGGCGTAGCTTTGAGAGCTGCTGGCATTTCTGTATCTTTGGCGTATATCATCTATAACCCCCTGCAAATGCTTGTTGGCCTTGCATAACACCAGCCGCACGAGCTTGTGATGGCGTACCCATGCTATAACTCGCTGCGCCTCCTATTGTTCCAGCCACAGAGCCTAAAGTGCCGAAGAATATTTGTGACTGCTTAGCACTCTCTTCACGATTAATTGACTCAAGGTTTGCACTCGCATTTAGCTTGGAAATCTGGCTGGCTGTGGTTCCTTCCGTCATCGCCTCTTGAGCATTGCGCAAAGTATCAACCTGTATCGCATTGAATGACGGTGATTGAGTGGACACGCCACGCTGAATAGCCATCATTTCATTTTGAGCTAGTTGCTCATGAACAAGTTGAGCCTCTTGGTTTTGTTGCTTGGCTAACTTGTATTGCTGTTGCAAGTCCTGAGTTTTAACCTGTTGCTCTTGTGCCTCGGCTGCTGCTCTTGCTGCGTCACTGGCTTCCATACCAGAACTCACCTCTGAACCTGCGGCCAAGCCCATAGCACCGTAAATAAATGGCGTTGCTGTACCACCTGACATAACACCAGCCGCAACACCTACCGCCGCCCCAATATAGGGAAGCGCTTCTTCAAACCAACTAGCCATAAACTCCCCCTATTAGGTTTGCGGAGGAATGCCAACGGGTGCGGAAGCATCCCAACTCATTCCACCTTGAGACTTGATTATTTTAAATTGCTGTTCACTCACAGCCTGTAACTGCTGCTTTTCTTGTCGTTTCTGTATGTCGATTTGCTCTTGCAGAAGTTGGTTACTTCTATCTGCTGCGCCTGAATCGCCACCGCCTCCGCCACCGATAGGACTATCCTCCATTCCCCGAAAGGAATAATTGTAAGTTGTCGTTGCACTCTTCGGCAGTTTTGAATCCCCATTTACTATGGATTTTGCCGTTGAGCTGTATTTTCCATCTGTATTTGCCCGATCCTTTATGCAATGCTACGTTTTTAAATCCTGACGTGTTTTTCTTGGTTTTCCTTGTGTTTTGATTCTGGGTTAATGATGTGGCCCAACGCAAATTGTTAGGCTCATAATTCCCGTCAACGTCTATTCTATCTAGCGTTAAGCCAAGTCTTATTCTATCCTCGTAACCCTTTAAGCCTGTTACATGAAACACAAATAAAATAAAATTCTCGCGCCATTCATCACAAACAGTTATACCCCTCGCACCATAGTTCTCATAGTCTGGACAACGCTTGTTGTAACATCTCTTTTTCATGCTTGACCAAGTGTCATACATAGGGTGAAGTCTTACGCCAGTTTTACGCCATTTAGTCATTATAATTACCTCCAATTTAAAGCCTTATTATAACTAAACGGTGGAAACGGTGGAAGCTATACCTCTCGTTTGACGATGTAGCACCCATCATCTTGAGCCACTACTTTAAAACCAATAGAACGCGAGGCAATTAAAGCTGCCTTGTGTTCCTTTAACCCATCCTTGAATATTTTACCGAAATAACAAACGTTTTTCTTACTGCTTATCATATCGTTAGTAAGCTTAACGCCAAATTTGGCATAGGGCTTTTTGTATGCCCAGAAAGCCTCATGTATCTGTGAGGTCTGCAAATCTTCTTTAAGTACTGAAATCGACATTCCAACAACACGGCCCATACAATCGAGCATAATCACACCATCGTCGGGTAACTCCCTCGGAAAGTCTGCTGTCCTAAACTCCTTGTTAGCATGGTTGTAGTTATAAAAGTGTGCAAATCTCTTGTCATGGTAATGAACTAAAGAGTAAGTCTTAATCATTGTAGTAAATCCCGTTTTGCTTAGCCGACATAACAAGCTCACCGTCTTCAATTGCCTGACACATGTATTGAAACGCATCAGACGGGTGAGACCATTCATCATGTCGCGGCTTGTCTTTGAATACTTGCAGCTTCTTGTCAAATTCTCGGTTGTAGCTTGATAGCGCATCAATTAAGTGCTCGCATGACTCATCAATTTCAACTTTAGGGATGTAAACCTTAGCCAAGTTAATCAATGAATCTTTGTTGCCCACTCTGCGAAGCTTGACGACATCAGCCCCCATATTTTCAAAGTCAGTTTCAGCACTGGTTATTGTGCTTTCACCTATTGCCCGTTTAGCTGCATCGTGTGGTAGTACCAGCTTACCCATAACAAGACGGTTCTTGAGCGTGTACTCTCGGATGTCTTGCCAGTATTCGCCCCAAGTCCGAACCTTTTTGAATGGCTTTTGGTACCAAACCACAGAAATGTCGCCCGACCAGTGAACTTGAAAGCCTATTATTGGCGTACCATCTGCACCCAAGTCCATTGCAAAGTGGATAGGCAATCTATGATCCGGTTTAACAACCTTGATTCGCCCATCCTTGCGCATTTGTGTCATTTCAGAGGCGAAGTAAAGCTCATCCTCGTTGAGTATTGGCTCGCAATAAAACTCTTGCCTAACCAAGCCTTGAGGCATGTTACCGTCGCGCACCGCGCTCTGTACGTCTTCATCACTAACGTATCGTTTACCATCTTCATCAACCAATGTTTCAACTGTCTCTAATACAGCGTGCCAATCGTCGTCATGTTTGAGACGCTGAAACAAAGACCAAGAGAAGTTAAAGCCGTTTGGTGTGGTGTTGATTAATACCCATCCTTTCGACTCTGCGATAACTGGTAGGATGATTAGGTAAGCTTCATCAGTCGGGAAGAATGCGAACTCCGATAGAATTACCCCCGATAAGTTAATCCCACGTAAAGAATTAGGACGATTAGCACCCACCAGATATATAACTGAACCATTCGTTAGCTCGACTGTTTTTAGTTGGTCATTCTTCTTAGCAATCATGTGTGCGGGAATCATGTCGATAAACTTATTAGCCTTCTTGGTAAATTTATCAATCATGGCACCACGCCAGATTACACGGCCAGCCTGCTCTCTATCTGGAAGAATATAGGCATAGTTCCCCGGCACTTTAAGGGCTTGAGTAACAACAAGCATCCAGCAAAATGAGTCTTTACCAGCCCGTCGAGGATAGTGCAGGAAGAATTTAGGGTGAGCCATCGAGCTAAATTTAACAAAGTCCCGTTTCTGGTACGGCCTAAGCTTAAAGGGAAACACTGGCTCCCCATCAAGCAAGGCCATACCATCCTCGTCAAAGCTTAACTGAGGCTCTTTTTTATTGGCTTGCGCTTCTATCTTTTTCCATAGATTGCGGATGGTCATTACATGCCGAACCCTGTTATGGATTCTTGACCTGCACCGAGTCCAGTTGGTGATACTGCTTCCGCTTCACCGAATCCGCCACCACCTTGAGCAGTAGGCTGCCCACCTTGACCGCCCTGAGCGCCTTGAGCAGCTTTAGCGAACATATCACCCGTTTGCTTGGTCTCTTGTGGAGTAGCCTTGTAGGAGCTGGATATCTTAAGCTTGTCACGCAGCCATGCATCGAACTTGCCTTGGTTGTTGTAAAGCATAAAGGCTGGCTGTTGCGATACATTCTGCATGATAGAGCCATACTGTAGAACAGTGTTAACCTCTTCCGCGCTTTGCATGTCCACATTAGGCGAATCAAACTTAAAGTTAACGGCTTGGTCTTTGGGTATGTCGATAATCTTTCTATGTCGAAGGATTTCCACCACGATTTTAAGCACTCGACCACTTGAGCGAGAAATACGGCTAATATCTGCTGTGCTTTGCCTTTCGGCCTCTGCGTTACGAATGCCGATTTCAGTAGCGCTAACTACTGGCCCCTCGTTAGGCATCCCAAGAGGGTTAATATTGTAGATTTGCTGTAGCTCTTGCTTCTCTTGTTGAAGTACTGCCGCGATTTCGTTTAGTGGGTAATCCCAAATCAAAGGCATAACAGGGGCGCGACCATCACGAACTAAAGCCGATGGAATGCGAGCACCGCGCAACTGGTTCAACCTGTTTGGCAGCCTGTCGTCCATTGCTAGAGCTGGATTAGAGAAATATCCAATGGTTTGTTTGATGTTTCGAGCTGTGTCATTAATCCATTTAATCTTTTCAAGGTTGACCATTGATACACCTTGGCCCCTTGCCTCACCAGCGCGCTTGTTGTCATTGGTTAGAACAAGTTGAGGGTAAGGTTTCCACTCTTCGGATAGTGGCGTGTGCCAAACTCCACTTAAGAACTGAACTAAAACATAGCCATTGTGACTTTCTTTGCAGTCGAAGTAACCGCAAATGATATCGAACTCATCTTGCGCGCCTTCTTGATTACCCTCTGCATACTTTGAGTAGAACGTAGGGTTAATCATCTTTAATTCATGGCTGGAAATCTTCTTATGCCACCAGCAATTCATATTCTCAGGGTCGTCTGAGAACTCAGGCATAATTGTGATGCCAACAATATTCTTGAAGAGTAACGGCTTTTCTTTGCTCGGTGAGTCCACCCATATAGCCGAGCATCCAACATTAATATCTTGAAAGTAAGCCTTTGCAATGTCGTGCAAGTTACTCTCTTCGATAAAGCTAAATGCTGTGTTTGTCTCTGCTTCTCGGTATGTGCTTTGGCCGCTCTGAGGGTCTAGCGTGTGGACAGAACCCCAATGTTTACCAACGGGCCAGATTAACGAGTGCAGGTTATTAGCTCGCACTGATGAGGCATACTGAGCTGTAGAGTCATAGATATTACGGTCAACTCGTGCGCCAGTATCATTGAACCCATACAACACGTTAAGCCCCTCGGACAGGGGCGCAGTTAGCTGTGTAACTTCAATAAGGCGATCAATGTAACGCTGGTTCATGTTGTAAACGACTTGATACTTATCGCGTAAATGCTCTAAGTCTTGCTTGTTTAGCTTCTGCTTCTTAAATTCAGCCATCGGTTAGCCTCGTAGGGTTTGAATAGCGTTTTGATATTTGTCCCAAGCTTCCTGCGCAGCTCTGCCGCCCATTTTCTCTACTGCTTTGAACTCGTTATACAGTTCCCGTTTACGTTCTGCTGTGATTGCACCACCTGTTGCGCCACCTGTCACACTAGTATCGCTGTTTAGTGACTGCTGTCTGCGCTCTTCGAAGTGTTCCAAGTCCTTAGCATCAAATGAATTGATTAGATTGTCGGATAGGCCAACATTCTCAGATAGATACTTTTTGAGGTCGTCGTTAACTTCAACCGTCTCTTTTTTGTTCTGCTTGGCATCCTCGATACGCTTTGAAGCCCACTTTTCAAAGTTATCTTGGTTAAGTCCGTAGCCCTTGGCCTCTTCTGCTAGTGCTCTAAGCTCTGACTCTTCAACCTCAAGTAAAACACCTTTCGCCGTGTATTCATCTGGTATCGCCGTCTTGCTTGATAGCTCTTCAAACTTCTCTTTAAAGTCTTTGACCTCATTGTATTTACTCTCGTATTGGGATTTCTGACTGAAAGCCTTCTCAAGCTCCTTGTAGCCATCCTCAAGAGCTTCTACGGATTTGAATCTGTCCACGTATAGACGTTCTTGTTGTTCGTTGTTGTCAGTAGTATCGGTCATTCTATTAGTGCCTCTGTGATAGACCATGCAAAGGTCTGTACTGTTAAGTCATATGGGGTGTCTTGTACTGCTTCTAAAAAGAAGTCTTGTTGATAGCCTCTTGCTACGCCTATCTGTGATGTACCTGTAAGGCTTTGAGGGTTTGCGCCTGCTGGTAATAGGGTTGCTGGCAAGTTCACGCCCAATCTTCTACCGTTAAAGGTAAAGTTGAAGCTGTTAGAGAATTGCAACCACGCATTGCTCACCTTCCTAAGCTTAAAGCTACCATTTGCCGAACTGAATAATGGCATTGACCTGATTCGTGTTGTGTAGTTAAGACCTATTGTCGCGTTCGCGGTAATGTCTTGGCCCACATCAACCTTTAAGCCTCCATCATCAAATACAGCAAATTCGCCTAGATAGTTGTTATTTATCTGGCCGTTAACGTCTGTCTCATACGTCACGGCTAGCATATCACCTACCTGTGCTTGGGGATAGAATCCTAACGTAATTACGCCACTTGTCATAGCGACATTCTTCCAAGCATCCATGTTTTTCTTTTCAGAACTGTAGTTTAGGCGCAAGTCATCAGTGATTGAGTAAAGTACGTTGTTGATTACCCCAAGACCTGCCACGGTTTCATTCTGGAATAACGATATTTCCGCAGGACTATAAGCCTGAACACCTGTTAACTCTGCTTTTGAGAATATTGTCAGAGTATTGTCACTGTTGAGTATCGTCAAAATTTGGTCTTCAGTGTCAACGATGTTATGAGCAACTATCTTGATGGGCTGTTTGATTAGCTGTGTGGCACTAAACGAGATAATCCCAGCCGCTACAGCTTGGTCAACCTCTTGAATCTCTATCAATGCTCTACCGTCAGCCGTGGTTAAGTAGATTCTTTCACGGTAAAGAGTTGGCTTAACTGCGCTCGATGTGTATTGGCTAATAAGCTTAGGTGAGAAGTTCCCCGGCTCGATACCCACATCAATACCACCGACTACAGCGAGCTGCTGCGTAGGCGTGAATATGTGTAGGTTTTGGCCCCCGAATATATTCTGAATGCCACCACCTTCTGAGTTTTGAAGGATGTAAGCTATTGCGTCCGGTGCCTCACCATTTCCCACGTTGAAGTCGTTCGGTGTATTCGACTTAGAGCCAGCAATAAACATTGGATAGGCTTTAGTGTTAGCAAACCATAGTCGGCCCTTGTGGAACGTGGTTTTAGCTGGATAGCCCTGAGTAGCACCCCAAGCAGGTTTTCTAACTGACCACGTTTGGCCCGCAGTGCTAAAGTTTTCAGTTCCGAAAGCCTGTAGAACTGTAACTGTGAAGGTTTGTTGTGTTGGTGAGTCGGTAACAATTGCAGTTATTAGACCTATACCGATAGGCTGCTCAACACTCGCACCCGTCTGACCAATGATAAGGCCACCTACCCAATCGTTATTAAACTGAGGGTCGCCATTCATCATGTTTACTATTATCGTAGCACCGAACACCTGACCAACCGGACAAACTGGTGGTGAGCCTGTTGGGTCGCCCCCTGCTGTACACTTTGGCGTGAATGTATAGCTACTGTAGTCCAAGTCACCAAAATCTAACGATGGCACCACATTAAAAGCAATATTCTCAAGCACTGAACTAGCTAGAGTTGTTTCATCAATGGTGATTTTTTGTTGTGGCACATTCTGATTTGCCAATACCACATAGTTGTCGGTAGCTGTGTAATCTATCTCACTCGGCCTAACACCAACAAACTCAGAACCCACAACCTCTGGAAGTAGAAATGTCTCAGTAGGTTCATACACATTCGAGGTCATGTTAATGGCAAACTTAACTAAATTTATCCTAGTTCTGTCTGTAATCCACTGCATGATTACTTGGTACCAGTTCCCCTCTGCACTTTCGAACTCAAAGTTAACAAACTCTTCATCCGTTCCCGTGGGGTATTTGGTGTCGGTATCGATAAAAGCAAAGCTCTTGCGCCTTGTTGGTACGCGCTGACCTGTAACGTAACCATTCTCGCACTTGCTCAAGGCTTCTAAATATTGCTGCTGGTTGGTCGCAGTAAAGTAAATATCATCGACCTGACCAAGCGTAAAACTTGATTGTTCAATGACTGGCATTAGATAGCCCTCGTTTCAATAAACCAATTATCTTGTAGTGCCGAGATACCGTAATCAACTATTCGAGCCTCATCCAAGTAATACAAGTGTTTGCTGTTGTAATACTCGGCCATACTTGGGTTGTTGAGCAGTACTGGTGCCAGCTCAGAAGCAACTTTATAGGCTAGACATTCAATGTACGTAGCCGACCGTGTTGCTGTCTCTTCACTCGTAGCCGTGTAAAACAAAATAATCTCTTCGCGGTTCGTGTATAGGTTATCTGTTATCTCGTATTCGTCATAAGGGATAGACTGACCTGCTTTGATAGTGCCGCCATCGTCAAACGAGGTTAATAGGTCAACTCGGTTAACAAAGTCACTAGGTAGCTGGTATTCGAGATTCCAACGAGGGTTTGAATTGGTGGTCTTTGGTGCCAGTAGTGTGAACTTACGCGAGAAGTTCCACTTAAACTTTTCAAGCAGTATCTTGTTTGCCGCATCTGCCTGAGCGTTGATTGTCGGCCCCCAATCGTCATCTTGAATAGAGGTAATAGGTTGTCGGCCTAATAAATTCATAGTGCGCGACACAATTTGTATATCAGCCATTTATCTCAATCCCCATCTTGTCAGCAACTTGAAGAATCTTAGCTTTAAGCTCGGTGTATTCTTCAATTTTAACACTATCATGAACCATCTTGACTAAAACCTCACCAACATCAGGCGCAATACTTCCCTCTGATACTTCTTTAAGTATGGCTTCCATTTGCTGAGTAGGTGTGTGACTTGGGTCGAATGTGAAATTTACAGGCTCTAGTGTTTGCTTGTGTTTAGGGAAGTACATATCAACGAGTAATCGAAGGTAAAAGCCTTTATCTTGATCAGCATAGAGATATTGCTCCATCAAGTGACTAACCATCGCTCGCTTTAAATCGTCAGGTGTGGCATTCTTACCCAAACCTAAGTAAGCTTTCTCTTTAAAAGCTTCTAAAACTATCGCTTCTTTGGTTTTACCTCTTCTACTTGCCTTGCCTGCTTTTGATGCTGTCTCTTTTGTAAAACTCGTTTTTGTTCTTGCCATTTTTGCCGCCGTTTCTTTGCCGTTATGGGTGCATATAAATAAATGATTATACAAGCAAAAAAAAAGCTCCCAAACTGGGAGCCTCATAAAAGCATAGATTACTAAGTAGGAGCACTAAAAATGTACACTCCTAATGTACCTCTATAAAGGGAGTCGTTCAACCTCTAAATTGATGTAAACACCATCACGTACCGCATTGACTAACTTATAAGGTTTGTTGTGAAAGTAGTAATGGCCGTCTCTTTCCATGCCTTTGATAATCTTCTCTACGGCTGGACTGTTTCTGTGTAGCTTGTATCTGAATCTTTGCATGGTCTGACCACCTTTATTTCCAACAAATCCCATTTATTAAGAACTTCTTTTTCGCTTAACTTGAAATTCTCATGAGCCATAGCCACTTTAAGTGCATCTTTCCTATCTACTCTTGGGCAACTTGTTACTAAATCATCCTTTTTAATCACTAACCATTTTTTTTGTTTTTCCGTCTTTATTCTGATGTATATACTTCCATCCATGAACGGGCATTCTTGATACCATGAAAATCTATCCATTCCGTCAATATCGCACCAAACATCATCTTCATGACCCATACCGTCATAAAGCAAATATTCAGCCACAACACCATTCAGCCATTCAAAGCAAACATCTTGATGCTTTGGATGACATAGGAAAATATGATAATCAAAAGGAAAGCTTGTACCACCATCGGGAGAATCAAGTATTGACCACTCCTTGACATATTTACCCTTACAGAACACAATCAAATTTAGGTTTTCAGCCTTTGCTGTTATCTTCTCACTGTGTGGATGTTTCATTATAAACTCGCCCCCACCCTTAAAAACTCTTCTTTCGAATATCTACCATCACTAACAATACGGTTATCAAGCTGACTTACCCAACCTACGGGATAAAAAGCCCTAGACCCATCCGCACACATAGCTTTAACCTGTTCGCTCTCTGCGCGTTCGTATACTTTCTTGAGAGTGTGCCTAATTGCCTTGTTGGGTTTATCTTTGTTGAACTCTACGGCCAGCTTGACACTTAACAACATGGATATGAGTTCTTTTGCTATTTTTTCCTGGTCACTCATTTTTCCGTAACCTCGATTTCGATTATTTCCCAACCCCACTTGGATTCATCCCCAACATACTTTTTAAGTTCCATTTCTGACTTGAATGTACTTGTTGTTGAGTCATTAGGAAATACAGCAATCCAACGCTTAACCTTTTTGGGCTTAATTCGAACCTCAGCACATTCATCCATGAGCATGTGTCCACAACACCATTCTTTCCAAAAGTACTCATTGCTGCCAACTTCTAACCATATACCTTCTCGGTCTCTATATTGCACCTCAGCCCCATTCAACCAAGCCAAACAAACCTCTTCATGCTGTGGTAGGCAAAGGAAATATTCATACTCTTCTAAAAAGCTAAATGTCTTGTTGTAATCCGTAACTACTCTAATCCACGGACTTCCATTAAATCTTGAAAAAACGACTAAATTTGTGTTTTCAGCCTTAGCAACGATCATGTCATAAAGTTTGTGTTTCATATCAGTAAGCCCCGTTTAATTTGTTAAGTGTTTCTTTGCCTTTAAGTGATAGTGAGTAGTGGTTATAACGGCCATCGCGCTCAATCTCGACTAAGTTCCTATGCCAAAGCACTCTTAATAAGGCGCACACTGCGCCATAGTTATATTCTTCTTTGGTGACTGACTTATAAAACTCTCTCACCTCGGTAATGCTTAGGTCATTACCGTGACGTTCGATTGTGAATAGAAGCAATAGAGCAGGTACTGAAAGCTTGTTAGCCCTAGCTATCATCAAAAGCTTTACTTCGTCGATAACAGAATCATTGTGTTTGAATGTTTTATTATTTTTCATGCTTGTTCCTTGTGACTAAAAATTACCTGATAACAACTGACGCCATAGTTTTTGTTCTTTGGTGAGAACTGGCGCGTAGTATTCTCTTCCTATTTCCACGCCCAACAACCTATGAGTAACGATTTTCCCCTTTCGCATTCGCTCAAACCTAAAGCCAAGGGTGCGAAGCTTATCAAGTGCATGTTTATATGTACTGTGCCTAAATCCCATTTTGCTAAGGTCTGTCGATGTAATATCCTGTCGCTTTATGAATGCCTCGCCTATTACCCAATGTGAAGCATTGTTCCATGTTCCCCTAGTTTCTGCCTGACACTTTCTAAGATACGTTAGAGCATCCATAAAACCCCCTATTTAATACTTAGTGACCGTTCACCCGTTACTATCTCTACGCCCGGAACCTTAACCTTTGCATCAAGAGCCTTTTTAATCGCTGTCTTATCAGCCGAAAAGCTAGATTTAATGTTTACGTACATGTCTGGTATTTTGTCCATGTCGATGACTCTGACTGACTTAGAGCCAGCACGAGTGCTAATTTTAAATAGGCCTAGGTCAATGCTTTTTATCTCTGCATTATCAAGTCCTACCAGCATCCAATTTTTTAGGTTCTTGATTTCGTTCTCTTTCTGCTTCTTGAGCTTTTCCAGCCTGTCGATTTCACAATTAATCGTGTTAAGGCTTTGGCTCATGTTTTGGAATACGTGACAGTAGTCTGTGAGCTTGTCCTTTAACATTCCCTCGTTACCTTCAAGCGTATCCTTGGCATCATCAGGGGACAGCTCCCCTTTTTCGATGAGCTCTAGAATCTCGCGTTGTGCAGTGCTTAGTTCGAATAGGTTAGCCATTACTCTTCGCCCTCAATGCTGTAAGTTTTCTCAAAAATATCTGGCTTACAAGGATAAAACTCATCATTAACACCTTTGATTATGTAGTCGCCTATATCGGCCCTCATATCCCCCTCAAGAGTGACTATTTCTAGGTAGTCTTTGAAATGGTGGCAGTCGTTTCCAACCCATAGGGCTACATCAAAAAATGATTCCTCAGTTAATTGCATAGCCTCAATTTGAACGGGCTTTTTGGTGGCCTTGATTATCATTACTTCACATCCTCAATATCAGTTTGGTTTTCTTCTTTGACCTCTTTTGCGGCTTTCTTGGCTTTGGCCTCTTCGCGTATCTCTTTCATTCGAGTTTCTGCCAATAGTGCGAACTCTTTCTCACCACCCTTATCACCCATAGCTAGAGCCTTACGAGTAAATTGAGTTTTTAGCGTGTCCACGGCTTTAAGAGTCTTAACCAAGGCGAACTCATCAGGTGCGGTAAGCTTCCACTCTGCATAGGCTTCAGCCTCGGTAATTTGCTTCTCTTCGTCCTTCTCAGCCTTTTTAATGGCTGCATTGTTGTCAGCGTACTGGGTATATTCCTCAAATTCGTGATAGCCCTTGTAGACATCAGCATTAAAGCCAAGGTCTGATAAGCCTTTAGTGAGGGCATCGGTTCTTACCTTCTTAATGGCCTCATCATCGACAAAAAACTTGCCCTTGCTGGTTACGTAAGCCTCCTTAACACTGGCCGCGATTGGCATCTGACCTTGACGACCGTCGAACATGTAATACATGGTGGCCACGTAGTGAAGTAAGTGAGTGCTTTCTAGTTGAGTGCGCTCATAGACCTCTGAACCATTCACAACACCCCAGTCCTGACCATAGATTCCGAACATTTCTGTGGCCTTCTCTTTTTGATGCATAGCACCGATGGAGTGACGGCGAGTAGATTGGTTAAACTTCAAATGCGCGCTTGGAGTCTCACAAACCTGATCCCAAAGTCTTAAATTTTTATTGCTCATATCCTGCTTCCTTATAAATGATTGCGTCAATATCGGCTGACGATTCCGGTTTTTTTGGGAATAATTCCCTGAAAATCCTACAAATTAACTTCATTACAACTTATTTCCACTTATTTATTCCAAAAAGCATTTCACAAGCCACAACGAAAAAAGCAAAAAGGATTAATGTTGAAGCTATCACCCCCACCAACCCGTCACTAACAACACCTAAAAAGTTAAGTAGTGGCAAAGGCACTATCAAAAATATTGACGACAAAATTAAAATTACTGACGAAAGTTTCATTTCTTTCTGGCCTCTTTTTTCATTTGCTCGTTGATCAAGTAACGAATGTAAGCCGTTACTGTTCTAAATTCTTCTTTTTTACCAGCTAGAAACTTAGCTTGGTCTTCATTTGGCTTCCACTGAGATACTAACTTGATACTCATATTCATTCCCCGTTTGGTATGTCGCCCATTATAGGGACGCCATAAAATGATGTCAACATTTTTATTATAAAAAAATTACGTAAAAAAGTAGTTGACGTCCGTCCCCGTAACTATTAATATTCACCCCATCGAAACGCAACGGAGAAAACACAAATGAACGATAAAATTTACTACCTTCTAGAAATGGCTGATTACATTAAATGCGAAATGGCAGTCAAAGCAGTAAGCGACGAAGATCACGACGTCATTGATGAAGCTTTAGGTGAGTACATTTCTTTTGAGGATGCCTTGAATAAAGTTAAGCCAAAAAATGTTCCCTTCGTTCTTTTTTGTCGGTTTTATACCAATGAGTTCAACAATGTTGATAACGAAGAGCATAAAGAAATAATTCACGATGTTTTAGGTGATTTTATTGAGATTGAGCAAGCAATAGAAAAACTAGATGTATATGACGGGCCAGTTGACCCAGAGTATGACTTTGATGATATGGGAGAATACTAATGTTTGACGCAACTTTCACGGCTCTCACAGGGGAGCCAAAAACCCAAGAAGAACTATTTAACTCATGGTTCGATAAGTACAAAGATTTTTTACTTGCTGATTTCCGAGTTGCAGTAAAACATGAGGAATACGACCCAGAAGAGTTTGAAAAATTCCTCTCTTTCGAATGGCAATACCACTTACATGAACTTGATGAACAAGCACAACAAACAGCAAACGGAGCTTATTAATATGAACACTCAACTAAAAACTTTCGCGGTAACAATGGTTCGCTTTGATGTCGGTGAGTTCACAGTAAACACCAGCGCAATGACTGAGAAGGAAGCAGGTCGCCAGATGTTTAACAAGTACATTCGTCCAGTACTTAAAATTCAAGAGGTAAGCTCAGAGGAAACGGGTTGGCATCGAGTATAAAGAAAGCCCTTGCAGAGAGGAATACTACAAGGGCCACTTATCACAAGGTAAGCATGAAAACGTTTAGGCCACCCAAAGGCTAAATGTTAAAGCTCACGGGGATTAAACCGCATCCCCGTATTTAAATCAACAATAGGAACCAAAAATGAAGATAGAAACTGAAAATTTCCTCATAGATTGCGACTCTTTCAATCTGACCTTGTACAAAAAATCTATCGTACAGGAACACAGACTTGCAAAAGCTGAAAATGTAGGAAAGGTAAAATACTCTCTGTGCGGCTATTACAGCGACTTTAGCAGTTTAGTAAGGGGTTGTATCAAACATTCGGTTGAGGACGACACAGTGAAAGATTTAGAAGGCTTAAATTCGAAGATTGAATCTATTGCGGAGGAATTTAGAGGAATAAAGCCAAAACTCATTAAAAACGAAATCTAAGAAAACGTTTGCAATATCACAAAAACAACGTGCAACTAGTGTTAAAAGTGTCGATTTTAGAGTAAAAAAAATGGCCCTCACGCACATGGGGCCATCTTAAATGGCTTTATCCAAATAGGAAGATATAGCCACTGGTTTTTACACATTCGAGGTGAATGTTATGTCAATGAATCTCATGGTACAAGTCTTAAAGGAAAAAATTGGAAGTCCTGCGAGAAAACTTGTTTTATTAAAATTGGCTGATAATGCCAATGACGCTGGCGAGTGCTTCCCAAGTTACAAGCACATTGCCGATCATTGCGAGATGGACAGACGGACCGTAATTCGACACGTCAAGCAATTGCAAAAAGACGGTTTCCTAACCATAGAAAAAAGGACAGGCCCAAAGGGTAATAGCTCTAATATTTTTCACATATACTTATCCACAGGCAGAGCTAAACCTAGTGACAATTTGTCACTACCTAGTGGCGATTTGTCACTACCCCCTAGTGGCAATTTGTCACCCATAACCAGTCACTCTTTTGAACCAGTCAATGAACCTATAAATAATAATGGTGCAAACGAGTTGCACCCTGTGAGTAAATCAAAGAAATCCTATCCAGATGAATTTGAGCATTTATGGAAGAGCAAGCCGCCTAGGTTGGGGTCAAACTCAAAGGCCAGCGCATTCAAAGCTTGCAACGCACGAATCAAAGAGGGGTTCAACTGGGTACAGCTTGGTAGTTCTCTTGAGGCTTATGGCGAGTTCATGAGACTTGAGGGAAAACTCAACACTCAATATGTCATGCAGGTATCAAGCTTTTTTGGAACTGGTAAGCACTTTCTAACTGACTGGCAAAAACAAATTCACGCATTCAACCATCAAGCACAACAACACGCACAACAAAATAGGAACCGTTACGATGACCAAGCCCAAGGATTTAACGCGCATCAATTCAACCCTAGCCAAAATACAACGAGAAAATCACGAGTCACTCAAGCAGTCGATAACATCCTGTCAAGATACACAAACACTTCCACACCTACAGAACGGGTTATTAACCCAACTGTCGATACCGGATTGGCTGAACATCAAAATGCTGGAGGCGTACGGTCACAGGTGGCCCCATCAGGAATTACCTTCAACATGGATTCAGGGAATATCGACGATGACAGCGAAGGAAGTCAGGACTTCATTTTCTAATTGCATCGAGAGCGGCGAAGATTGGCCCCCATCACTCTCAACATTCGTAAATGGCAAAATCGATTTTAACGCTGCTCTATCGCGTTTTAAGGCGCGTAAGCCACAAGGACGTAGGGAGGCTTGGGTTTATGAAAACGGAGGCTATCAGCTAAGGCGTAGCACATCAGAAAAGGAACTTTCACTGTACAAGAGGCTTTTTGCTGAAGCTACGCAGCTAGAAAAGTCTGGAGATCTGATTTTAAACTCAGAAAGGTTGAAGGAATTGCCCGTTAATTCTGTCAAAAATATTAATGACAAGGCTCGTGAGGAATACGAACAGAAACATGGTAAGAAACTTAACCCGCGCATAGCTCGAATACTCAGAGAAAAAAAATTGTAACAACTAACAGTTTATGATTGCATCCCTGTGCATAGGGATGTATATTCACTCTCAAAGGGGGAAAACACATGATTGCAGAATGGTTTCACATAGACGGTAGACGAATCACAGGACTTAAGCCAATCAAGCTTAGCCAAAAATCTCTAGGCCAAGCAGTTAGAGAGTGTGAATTACGTTTTAACATGGAACGAAAAACAATGATGCTTGAGGTTGCAGTTCTTGAAGGTGGCAACCGTAGGCTAGTAGTGAGTGCTGTACATGATTGATTTCGAGCGAGCAAACAAGGCTCTTGAGTACCTTGTAAGCACAGATTCAGAAGTGGGCCGACTTAAGGCCTACTATGAAAAAATGGACGCTCACAAGAAAGTAATACTAGCCACGGTATTCAATTCCGCATCAGGAACGAATTCTGAGCGCCAATATGAGGCGTTAGCGTCAAAAGAGTACCAAGACCACCTTAAAGTCGTTGAAGAGGCTCAGAGCGCGTTTGAGAAGGTTAGAGCAACGAGGCATACAGCCGATTTATTAATTCAGATGTGGCGCAGCGTGCATTCAGCGCAGCGCAAAGGCAACGTTTAATCACAAGGGGAAAGCATGGTAACTGAATTTACAATAGGAGTTGACCCGGATAGCGACAAGCATGGGGTTGCACTTTATGAAGGTGAAAGATTGACTGCTCTTTACAGCTTCACTCTTCTTGAGTTTCGAGATTTTTTGCTGGGATTCTTTGGTGATAACTTCGACGGACTTTTAGTTTTTATTGAGGATAACGTTAAGGTTGGAGCTGCCTACACTGCACAACGAGGTGAAAGCCTAAAAGTTAAACTCAACATCGCGCAGAAGATAGGCCGTGTTAAGCAAGCCCAAATTGAAGTTGAAAGAATGCTAGAAGAATTAAGCATTGATATGAAACATTGCCAACAATCAAAAAGATGGAAGAAAGGTAAAGTTGAAATTGACATGTTTAAACGCGCTACAGGATGGGAAGGAAGAAGCAACGAAGATACCCGGTCAGCATCATGGTTTGGGTGGCATGGAGCGCGTGAACGAAACTTAATGAAGGCGGTTAGGAAATGAACTTCAAGACAAAAGAACTAGAGCGCGTACTGAGCGTGTACGATAGCGGATTCAATTTAAAAGTGGCCGCAGATAAGTGTGATGTATCACCACAATGCATATGTAAAAATGTGATTAATATAGAGTATTTACTAGGCTTTCAAATCTTCCAACGAGGTCACAGAAAATACGTTGACCTAACTGAAAAGGGCGTGGAAGCTATAGAAATCATTAGAGAAATCGTTTCACACTCAAAGCTACTTGAAGTCATAAAAACACACTAATACGGGGCATAAAATGGACAAAGATAAACTGAGTTTAGAAAACAGAAAGGCTATTCACTTAGCCACTATCAGCTCATACATTCAAAAAGAATTTGGCAAAAGAATTACTGGAACTTCAGAAAAAACCACGGAATTTTTCTTTTCTAATATTCCAAAAACCGACGAAGTTCTAGAAGTAATTAGGCATGAAATGAATGGAAGAATTATAAAAGAGATTCTAGAAAGTGAAGAATACATACAGCTTGGTGAGGAATTTCTAACAAAAGCTGTCGAACTTGTGGCTAACAAGGTAGAACAAAAACTAGGAGTTAAGCACTAATGCATGAAAGAATTGAGTTTAAAATCAATGACTCAGAAGGTCAGGAAGCCTACGCCATTGTTAGAGTTGACGATATTGTAGACATTGTATTGCGTGGTCCAACCTGTACGGTAGTGACTGACAAATACGAGTACATGACCAACAAAGCTGAATACGAGAATATAAAAAAGGCTCTAGGCTCATGGATTCGTAAGCCAAATTAAGACTAACATTTAACGCTAACCCCCTTATGTGTATACTTTTAAAACACCACAAAGGGGGTTTTTTATGGGCGTTCAAAAGACAAAAATCGTTACAATCCGAGCAGGTGAAAGCATATCTGAAATTTTTTCACTTGTAGATAAGACTGACGCAGCTTTTGCGCTTCAGTTTGATGGCACAACAAATATTTCAAATATTAGAGTAAGGACTAGTGCAACACCAAAGGCGGATGGTACTAATCTTCCTATTGCAACCTTTCTTTCAAACATTCCATACACTGATGGAGAAACAATAGACTTTGTTGATCATCTAAATGTTATTGACGTTCCTACTCTAGTCTTAAAAATGATGGCTCGTTCATCGTTCCAGCTTGAAACCTTAGACGGAGGCGGCACGCCAACAGCAGTGACCAATGAATTAACTATCAAGATCTCCTACTGGGGAGGCTAAGCCATGAGAAGGCAAGAGCAACGGGGTAAATTGTCTTCACTAGTAGTTTCTGTACTAGGGACTGACGTCGAGCCTCTTAATTTTACGCCAACCGTAGCGATTACATCAGAAAGCCCACAACAGCTAACTGGAAACAATGGTCTAGTTTTGGCTAATAGTGACCTTTCGATGAAAATCGAGAGATTGCCAAACCAGCCAATAAGGGCAGTTCTGAAACATGGGCCTATTGTTATGGCTCTTGAGGGTACGCGCCTACAAATATCAACAACATATGGGAATGTATTTACTCCTTACTCCTTCGGGCTAACGGACGCTTACGGGCTTATATTTACCGGAACTCAGATAATTATAGGTGATGTCGGTTTCTTAAGACGCATTGATATAAATACTCTGACTGTTATTGATACCGTAGCAGTACCGCATGACTACCATTTTATTAGGCATGTTGACGGGCGTATGTTTGTGGCAGCTCGCGGGGCTAATATCGTTCGTTTCTCTGATGACTGGGGTACTAACTTTACAGATGCTACTTTAGTCGGAGGAAGTGCAAGCAACATAACTAACGTTAGAGTTTCACAGTACACGACTGGCCGTTCTTATGTGTGGAATGGGGTTGCACAATTCAGCACGAACTCAGACCAACCAGCCGTTACCTACACGGCTTATAGTGCATTCCCGGCAACTACTTCGACTTTTGTCGATTTCCTAGAGATTGCCAGTGGTGAATTGCTCGCGGTAGTGGCTAACGATGGAATTTACAGAAACACAGACCCAACGAATGCAGCGTCAGCATGGACACAGGTACAAGCGGCTACAACTCTACTCGGTCAAATATCCGAGCTAACCGATCGCATTGTTGTGAATGGCGATGGAGGCATATATACCAACCTCGACAAGACTGGCCTAACTTGGACGTTTACCAACTTGCCAGAACTCGGGGCGCAGAATGGTGGTATTGATGCGGATGACTTGACGTATATTACCGATGAGGTAACAGGCGATCTTCTTTATGATGAGATAACCGACCAGTTTATTACCGAGGAAGTCCCTACACCTCTAGCCCTTGGCGGTATGGTTTATTGGTTTAACAGCAAATTGCAGCCAGTGACCAACACAGACGGGCGCATAATGACTGTTGCGACTGATAACTCATCATATGACGCAGCCAGCACCCTAGAGAATACAATCGCATTTTGGAGGGCTACAGCCTTTGACCCTAATGTGATCGCATTTGACGGGAAAGTGTCAAGCGGTGTCAACCTAAGCAATCCATCACAGTTAAATAATATCTGGGCAGGTGGCGCGACAGCCGTTGCAGTTATTGACCTTTTCGATAACAAAACGGAAGAGGCTCTATATCAGAAAGTGCAATGGGCTTTAACCATTGATAACCCTACCTCTGGTGTGTCGTCAATTCGATTACAGCACTCATCAGCAGGGACAAACTACAGCTTTACAACTGACACACAAGCCTTTGTACATGGTCAACCTAATGTAGTCATATGGACTTGGGACAAAGATACACCAAACACAGACCCGCTCATATACTTAAACGGCGTTTCTCTGTCTGTGACCAAGGATGCAGGAGGGGGCGCAACGGATGACGATTCAGGTAGTGACTTACGTGTTGGCCGTAATGCTACAGGCGATAAGCCTTTCAATGGTGAATGGTTCGAGGGTGTCTTGTATCGCAGAGCGCTAAGCGGTCCAGAAGTCACAGAGCTAAGCGATTTCTTGATCAATGAGTGGGCCATAGGCTCAGGTCGTGAAAGTCCGGCCATTCCATACACGGCACAAGATGTACGCATATGGTTTGACCCTAGTTATACTGAGTTGTTAAGCCCGTCAACCGTTGGCGATTTCTCGTCACTTCTCGATAAGTCAGCGAAAAACAATGCACTTGGTGTCAATGCTGGCGTGCCTCAAGTGGTACTCAACTCTCTAAATGGTCGCCCTGTCATCGAGGACAACGGCGGGAGCTTGTCTGTTAATACTAGCGCGGGAGTGAATAACTTGTGGTCTGGCGGTGGTGCTTCACTCGTTTATGCTGGCCGTATAGATAATATTGCGGGTTCATGGGGGACACTAGTCGATAAATCATCATGGACTTTAAGGGCGAGAGTTTCAGGTAATCAGATTTACTTTAATTTCATTCACGATACTACTGGCACAAACTGGGAGTATGAAACCACTAGCGCCCCAATTAATACGGGTGAAGACTTCCACTTGATTATGATGTGGAATAGTGGCCTACCAGTAACACCGCCCACGTTATATGTTAATGGTTTGGTTGTTTCTATGCCTGTTTTGGTTGTTGGTAGTGGAACTCTAGTTTTGGAAAGCTCAGAAATGAGATTTTTAAACAACAACATAGGAACAGAGCAACAAGACGGCCAACTATACGAGTTTTTCTATTCGAATAACTTCTACTTACCAACTGTAGAAATCGACGCAGTTAACAGCTATCTATCACAGAGGTGGATTCAATGACAACCAAAGATATGAAAACCTACATTGAGGGGAAAACCCAAACGCCTCTCAATGATGATTCTGACTTTTTGAATGTAACATCAAGCCAAGTAACCAAGAGTAAAACACCTGACATATTCAATGCGGTTAATGCGCTTAACACGGTACTTGTGCAAACTCTTGCGGATTTACCGCCCTTAATTGGTGGCGTTCGTAACTTTGGTACTGCATTTCCTGACGGTACAGTGTTTGAGATTGGTGCGCCTATTGTCGAGGGTGATGTAAAATGGCTACTTTCCACTAACCAAGTTATTTTCAGTAACTCTAAAACTAACTCAATTATCACGGGCTCAAGTGGGCCATTCATTGAAACGAGCCTACACAATGAGATCACTCTAAGAGGCTTAACAATTGTCAGTACTGGCGCGGCTGGCGCTATTGGTATCAACCCTGTAACGAATGACATCATAACAAAGCGTTTTATTGTCGAAGATTGCGTGTTTGATAACTTTGAGACTACTTGCCGAGGCGCTGGCGCGTTTGTTCGCTGGATTAACTCAGAATCTAGAAACTCAATGAATCACTTTGATAGCCTAGATTGTGCAATTGAATTTAGTAACCCTATTCTTGCTAACCAGCCAGCGATTGCAGGTTCAACCTACATCAAGATTAGGCAAAGTGACCCGCTAAACTTCACAACCATTTTGACAAGTGGTTCTGTGCAAATTGCCGCAATGACGGGAGAGACAGTATTCGACTTTGACCCGTCTATCACTTCAAACCTACTTATTAACACGGGTATTTATGCGAACCCTGGTCAAACGCCTACGATATTCGCAGAAGAAGAAACAGGAGATATAACAGCAATCGGTAATAATGGCGGTTTTGCTCAATATACAACGTCTGTCGGTCACTCAAGACAGATTAACGACTTTGTTTATATCGAGGGTGACTGTGCGACTACTGGCGCTCAGAAGATTACCGCAAGGACAGGAACAACCTTTACCACAGATAAAGCCTTTGTTGACACTATCGCTAACTTTGTGACGTTCTCCAGTAACCTAACGGAACGAAGCTCAAACGTGAAAGTTTACGGTGCAGAGGGATTACCTCGAACCCGTGTGTTTGGTATCAATGCGATCAATACAAACGTTGTGACAGTAATCAACACATCAGGGATATTCGAAAGAATTAACGGAACTTGGTCAGGTCATGCGGGAGGCCAAACCTATGCAGCCGATCCAGCCGTTGAAGCTTTAGACCCTAAAGTAAATATAATGACTCGATGCGAGGCCGTTCAAGGTGGCAAGATTACTTATCTAGGCCCAACAGGTAGGCGCATTCGTGTAACTTATCGAGGTGGCACTCAAGATATAGGCTCAGCCGATACAGTAAAACATGCAATTAGGCTAAATGGCACGACCATTAAGGCTACATCATTAGGCCCAAGTTTACGATCAGGGACGGACACAACAACCTATTGCTGCTTTGATTACATCGCTACACAAGGCGACTTTTACGAGGCTATGTGTACCAACGAGGTTAATCTCGACGCAGTAGCTAACGATTTAGGTTCAATCTTAATGGTAGAAAACCTAGATGTATAAAGTTACACTGTCGCGGTCAGCCAGTCCCGTTGCTGACTAGAGAGATGGCCCCTTAATTGGGGTCATTTCTTGAACACAGTTGCACAGCTAGTTAAAATCCAAAAAAAACGGGACAAAACTTATGATTCATCTACTTAAAGCAATACTGCTCCTTAGCTGTATATTGGCAGGGTTCAATATATACGCATCTAAAAACCCCTACGATAAAGCACATTGGGTTAAAGCTCACGGCAATGTAAAAGGCCATTGGGCAGGAAATCCAAATTCCGGTGTTCATTGTAAGAACAACATTTGCCAGCGCGAGGCGCGCTTTTCATGGGAGTATTAATTGATAAGCTCTTTAGTCTCTGGGCTGAAAAAGTGAAACCTTCATTTCTGATTCTAACCCTCGTGTTTTTACTTGGGTATAGTCAGCTTACTGGTGAAGTTAAAGAGGCTAAGGTGGGTTACGCCTACGCAATACTACTAGACGGCTTTGGGGTGCGAGAGTTTAACCAGACGCCTCGAAAGGTAGCTTATGAATGGTATCGTAAGGGTGATGCTCGTTTCGTGGCTCTCAGGTACATTTGCACAGTAGACCAAAACGAATTAAAGAAAAGGTTTGACGAGCAAACAGTTCATGAATTGTGCGGAATTAGATAAGGCCCGTACTGGGCCTTTTTTACTTCTTGCGCTTGCCGCCTGTTTTCTTCTTGCGGCCACTCTTTCCGTACATTCCAGCCATTATTTACCCTTCTTCATGTGTTTGAACATTTCTACTTGCTTAAGTCTTTTCTCTGCGGCTGCTTTAGTCTTGTACTTGCCAAGGTTTTTCCCTGTCTTGCTTTTGACTTGATAGCCGCCTTTAACTTTTACGATCATAGAACCTCACATTTTTAAGTAATAACTATCCCAATCTCCACGCAACATCATGCCAGCCATCCGGTTAGCTCGGTTAGGAACCTGACGCGACCAAAGACTATCAAGCATTTCGTCGTGTGCTCGCTTCCAATCGTGGTCAATGACAGCACCTAGAAACTGTTTGAATCCATTAAGGCCAGCAGCACCGAGCTGATAAGCCATTGCAAGAATAACAGAATGACGAATCTCGTTTTCACGGCAAGCACTCAAAGCTAACTCAATGCGTTTAAACGGATCGCATTGCTCAATTTTCTTATCGAGTGATGCTTTTAACCAAGCCTCGGCCACTTCTTTATTGACTTCAAATTGATACATATCAAGGCTTGCATGTTTTGGACCTAATCGCTGTCCATGCCCTACAGTTGGATATCCTTCTGTATCAATGTAAGGCTTAGAGCTGAATCCCTCGTCAATTTTAAGCATGTCTATGACATTCATCATTTTTTACCCCGTTTCGTACTAAGTGGATCACCACCAAAATATCCATGAATAGTTATACCACACCAAGTAACCACGGCACCGAAAATCATATCAGCCGCTTGCTTGTTGCTTGGTGGAATTGGGACTTTAAACATTGCATAAGTCATTGCAGCGAACAGGAAGAACAGAATAACCGTGATGATAGGTGGCATCATGCTCGACTTATAAACGTGTCTCGCGTCTTGCCTGTCAGCTTGGTCTATCTTTGCGTGTTCAACTGAGGCGGCAATCACAGCCTTTTGTAGTTCCACTTCATGTGTACTTTGCAAGCTTACGATTTTATGTATTGCGTCGGGGTCTGATAATGCCTTTTTTATTGATTCTGGATTGTCATCACAATTCAAAGCACTTGATATTAATGTGCCTATACCAGCACCAGCAGGGCCACCAAGAGCGCCCCCAATGAGAGGCGCGTATTTTGAAATCTCTTTTCCTATGTCTAGCCAGTCCACTATTACACCTATAACACTACTGCATTCACTTGGTCATTTGTTGTTGCTGCTTCAATTTCATCCTGTGCCTTGGCATATCGCTCATTGCATGAGTTAACGTAAGTATTCATATCATCAAATACTTGGTTGGCCTCAGTAGCAGTAAGCATAACCATCTTTCCACCATCTACGACCATTCCACCGCCAGCCATTTTAGCCATCATAATTCTGCTTTGGTTTTCAAGTGTGCTTTCGTAGCTAACACCATCAGAGCTAAAACCAGCGTACACAAGAGTATTGTATTCGTCGGTAATCTCTTTAAGCTTGGCCTCTTTGCACTCTTCAAGTGTAGGGGGTGCGATATCACCCCAGCAAAAGCAATCATCTTTAGAGTCCCACTCGCAATACTTACCCTCTGGAGGGTTATTGCACCAATACTCTTTCCAATTATCAGTTGAAACCGGAGCGCCATCGCTAGGAATTGGATTAGAATCTGGATAATTTAGCCTTGAATCATAACAAGCGTTTTTGCTTGGTGAATAAATTATATAACTCATATTAAAAACCTATTGCTATCCAAAAGTTAGGGACTGCCGACTTGAAGAATGAGAACTGCGTAGAACTTAAAGCCGTTATTATAAAGACGAAGTCTCCAGTTCCCGCACTTTCAGTAGTACCTACAACAGCAAAAGCATTGGTTGGAAATGCTATTGGGAAAACAGTATTACCAGTGTTTGCCGCCTGAACATCGCGCCCCCATTGAATGATTAACCCACTAGGTAGGACTTGATATCCATTCTGTCCAATAACGCTTGCAAAGTCACTGATGTTAGGTACTTTTTGGTCACCAGCAGGTCCGGAGAATATATCACCAAACAACTCAAGAATTGCTGCGCCTTGAGAATCAGTGCTTTGCCTAACCCTCATCATGTTGAATACGGAGCCAGCGTTGTTTCTTCTTGCCACATCAAAGAATGTAGGGGTAGCAACCCCTT
>Ga0098074_1000361_pt1 | contig 32679 bp, 25 predicted proteins | sample 32_taG_FD_75064 | JGI IMG/M metagenome (GOLD analysis project Ga0098074, IMG submission 75064) | Marine viral communities from the Gulf of Mexico - 32_GoM_OMZ_CsCl metaG | ecosystem: Environmental > Aquatic > Marine > Oceanic | place: Atlantic Ocean: Gulf of Mexico | collected 2015-07-12 | reverse complement strand
TAGCGGGGTGCAAAGATAGGTACTCTTTTTGATTCAACAAGCGTTTTGAACAATCTTTTTTTGAAAAAAATTCATCTTTATCCTTAATCCGCTGAAAACGCATTATTTATAAATGAAAAAAAAATTAACTTTTATTTGTCAAGAGCTTTTCGAGAAGTGTGAGTTTGCTTAAATCTGGACTTGAATGCTTCTTTATGCATTCTTCAATCGAAGAGACAACTATTGTTTCACCATCCACACCTACCATGACATTTGATTTTCCTTCTAATAATAGTTCAACTGCATGATTGCCTAATCGAGAAGCTAAAATTCGATCGAATGCAGACGGACTACCTCCTCTTTGAATGTGTCCCAAAATCGTACATCTTAAATTATATCCTGCTAAGAAAGGCTCTACTTTATTCATTATTTCCATCGCGCCACCAGCATCGTCCCCTTCTGCAACCAATATAATAGTCCCTCGTCTACCTTTGTTATTTGATTTTATCGCCTCAACCAACTGTGGTATATCTGTAATTTCTTCTGGAATCAAAACAGATTCTGCTCCTGAAGCAATTGCTGCGTTTAAAGCAATGAACCCGGCATCTCTGCCCATGACTTCAACGAAGAACACTCGGTGATGACTACTTGCAGTATCGCGAATTTTGTCAATTGCATCAACTACTGTATTCAACGCCGTGTCATATCCAATCGTATGATCTGTTCCATATATATCATTATCGATCGTGCCAGGTATTCCAATAATGGGAATATTCATTTCATCTCCCAAAACTTTCGCTCCAGCAAAAGAACCATCACCACCAATTACTATCAATCCATCAATCTGTTCTTTTTCTAAAACAGTAATCGCCTTTTTTCTTCCTTCAACTGTTCTAAACTCCTCACTTCGTGCTGTACCGAGAATTGTACCTCCATACTGTATTATATTATCTACATCGAAATAGTTCATCAATTTATACCGTCCCTCAATCATTCCTTGATAGCCATCAAAAACCCCAATGCATTCCAACGAATGGTGCAAACAACTTTTAACAACTGCACGAACACATGCGTTCATTCCTGGCGCATCACCTCCAGATGTAATAACTGCTACTCTTTTCATAATGAATAAAGATACTTTTTATTTCTTCAAGAATGTCACGTTCTTCCCCGCTGAGAAGTTAATTAATTTTAAATTTATGGAATTATGCAATGGAATTCATCTCAACTATAACATGTTTCAATTCAAACGTAAAAAATATCAGTCCTTATCCGACGAAATGCTTGTTCAAATCTATAAGGACAAGCAAGATATGCAATGCATTGGAATATTGTATGAACGATATAGCCACTTAGTACTAGGAGTTGCATTGAAATACTTGAGAGATGGACAGATGGCTGAGGATGTATGCATGCACGTTTTTGAGTCGCTTATTCACAAGCTAGCCAACTACAACATTGATTATTTTAAATCATGGCTGTATATGGTCACCAAGAATGAATGCTTGATGTTGCTCAGAAAAAAAAATCATGCAATCCCATTAGAATTGACACAGATTGAACATGAAGAAAGTGAACGAGATTTTGAACAAGATGAATTGAATCTAACACTATTGGAACAAAAAATTGACCATTTAAAGGAAGAACAACGAAAATGCATTGAACTTTTCTATTTAAAGGATCGATCTTATTCCGAAATAAGCATAGAACTCAACTTAAGCTTGAAAAATGTTAAAAGCGCCATTCAAAATGGAAAGCGCAATTTGAAACTATTATTAGAAAAAGAAAATGAATTCACGAAATAAACATAACAAGCAGTTGTCTCGAGAAGATGTGATACACTACATATCTACAAACGACGAACGCATCAAACATACCATTGAACGCAAAAGTTCTCTAGATGATTTTGAGCATGATGCACTCGAAGGATGGAGCCAACATCCACATGCACTAACACACCTGAAAAAAAGTGATGCTCGATTCAAAGTAAAAAGCAATACGTTCTTAGCAACAACAATTATTGGAGGATTGATTATAGTTGCTGTTTCTCTCATATTGTGGAATTTAAGTGATTCGTCAACTCCAATAGCTGCAACTAGCAAAAAATTAAGCTTGACTGTTGAACAATCCGACCTTGTTATTCCAGAGAACATTGACACCATGGAGTCATTGCCCAGCCCAGAATTAATCAAACCTAAAGCGATTCAAAAAGAATTCAAACAAAAAATAGCAACACCTGAAACACGCAAGTTGACACAAAACAATAATGAAAGTGACATTAAAGTAAGTGATTTACCTCTCATAAAAATTGATCAAGTTCAACAACCAGCTATTCATCTAAGTAATACCGCAAAAGAAATCTATGTGTCGGATTTAAAATTGATTGATTATCGTCAATACCGCAATCGACCAATAGTGGAAACAAAAACATTCATTCTTTCTGGCTTGCCTGCTGATCAGGAAAATGCGGAGCGTTCAACAACTGAAACGGAAATGAGCACTTTGGAAATTCCGTACTATGATTACATTAAAAAAACGCAAGCGCAATTTGCCAAAGAAAACTACAAAGGTGCATTGACACGCTATTTGACAATTCTTGAAACTTATCCAGATGATCTGAATGCTTTATTCTATTCTGGTTTGTGTTACTATAATTTAAAACAATATTCAAGCGCCACGAATCAATTTTACCAATGCACCTTAGGTCAATTCAATAATTTCAACGAAGAAGCCGAATGGTATTTAGCAAAAAGCTATTCTGCATTAGGTGAAACTGGAAAAGCTAGCGCCATTTACGAACTCATACTTTCAAAAAATGGCTACTATGCCCAACAAGCAAAAAAGTTGATCGCGAAGTAGTTGTGTTCCGATAATTTATTTATTTTGGATGCATGAAAACTTTCTTACTTGCACTTATTTCATTGGTGATTGTCCTATCTTCTTGCAATGACCATCCAACTGAAGAAATCGCTTCGACTTTACAGGAAGAACTCCAAGAAGAATCAACAGATTTTCCTCCGTTTGATTGGGACACATTAAAGGGCATGTACATTGGTGACTTTGCTGGAAGCGACATACGCATAAACATTACATATATTTCTTCCAAAAATGTTGTCGGATATAACATTCACAAAGGTCTTCTCAGAAATATTTCTGGAAAGGTGGAGCAATCGATGGATTCTGTACTATTAAAAATGGAAGAACCAGGCGACAATAAATTTGACGGTACATTTCAACTTTTTGTGAATCGAGAAAATTTAGCGATCAATGGAATTTGGGTGCCATTTGACAAAAAGCTAACACCAAAAACATTTACCTTAAAAAAGGTCGTTCCTTTAGAATATGATCAAAATGCACCAATCACCAACGGGAATTTCACTCATTATTATGGATATGTCAGTGATTCAATTGGTGACTTCGAATTTGCAGAAGACGGTTTTGTGGTTTATTCCTATTATCCGAATACTGCTTCGACAGGAAAAAAAGAGCAATTGGAAACAGTGAAAGGAACTTGGTCTGTAAAAGGAAAAAGTGTGATTGTTAACTGGCAACCGAATACTGCATTTCCTAAATCGACCAGTACATTTGCTATTACAAATGACGAATATCAGCGATTATTGGTAGGTGAAGGCCGAGAATTAAGCGAAATGTATGGTTATTAATTTCAATAGGGCGGCCAGAGCAGTACTTTTTGTCTTCTTATTGTATTGTTCGTATTTGCTCATTCTTCTCTCATTGCCATACATCCATTTTGAAAAAAATGTAGAATTTCTTGCTACCAAACAGTTAATCTATCATTTAGATTGGTGGCGTTGGAGTTTTTACATTCACGTCTTCACCAGTCCAATTGTCATTTTAACAGGGTTGTTTCAATTCAATCGTTATTTTCTACATCGCAGGAAAAAGGTACACCGCATTTTGGGAATTATCTACATTTTGTTTGTTGTTCTAATTTCAGGACCTTCAGCCTTGTTAATGGGATTGTATGCCAATGGCGGATACCTCGCTCAAATTAGTTTTGTTCTACTAAGTGCCTTGTGGATTTTTAGTACTGCATTTGCTTTTCTATCAGCGAAAAAACGCGATTATTTGAAGCATTCAAGATGGATGTTACGCAGTTACGCATTGACACTCTCTGCAGTTACATTGAGAGTTTACGCTTACTGTTTCGATTATTTCAACGTACATCTGGGGCCAAAAGAAACCTATATATTGTTATCTTATTTAAGCTGGATTCCCAATTTAATTCTAGCCGAAATCATCATTCGAACAAGATTTCTCCAAGGTCTACATCAGTCCGATTAAATGGATGCCAAAGTCTCACTCAACTTTTGAATCTTACCTGTTGATTTAATTTGGTACTTTTCCTTTCCTTTCAATTGAGTACTTTTCACTTTGTTGTCCCAATAACCGTGTTCATCCGGATCTTTTTCATACTGCAAGGCGATAACATCTACATCAATGGCTCCATTTGATTTCAACGTTGCCAATCTAACATCATCTGAGAGATTTGAGCGACCTGCAATGTCGTATTTATCAATGATTTTACCCGTATGTGTGAAAGTCGCCAATCGATACGTCAAAGGAGCAACATCGCCTAAAAACTCATCTTTCATGATGTAAATTACGGCTACAAAGTCCTCCGTTTCCATCACTTGGGCGAAATAATAGAATCCTTTACTCACTTCACGTGAGAACTTTTCATCTCTCATTTCAGAAATGTACTTTTCAAAATCGTATGAAATGTATTCCATTTCTTCCAATTTTTCTGTTGGCAAATCCCAATTCAACGTGACGGGCATATTCGTTTTTGGAAATTGCTTTTTAAATTGAAGCCAGAATAGTTTTTCAGGATCGGACATCCCTCTTAAACCTCTGTTCAATGATTCTTTGAACAAATAGGAACTTCTCAAATAATCTAATTCAGGATCTTTTTCAATGGACTCCAAATTATTGTATCCCGCTTGCATGGCATATTCTAAGTACTTTCCGGCTTGTTCAGCTTCCTTTTTTAAAGAGTAAACGGTCGCAATATTATAAAGGATTTTTGAAAACGGCGCATAATCCAATTGCTCTGAAAGCAAATAAGAATCAATCGCTTTTGAATACTCTCCTCTCTGTTTGTAAACATTGCCTAATTCACAGTATGTTCTTGCATTTGGTTCTTTCACCAAGGATCGCGTAAAGTATATCTCAGCACTATCCAGATTTTGATCGTTTTTAAATGCATTCAATCCTTTTAAAAACAATTCATTTGCTTCTTGAATAAACTTGTTTTTGTTCTTTAAAAACTCGAAGACTTTCATTCCATCAAAAATATCAGCACTTGACAATTCTATATCAGAATTTTCGGCTACCGATGCATTCTTAATTTGCATTTTGTCAGCTGGATCTCCGCAAGCCGTCAAAGTCACTAAACCTGTGAGTAGAACCCAATAAGAAAGTCGTTTCATAAGGCAACAATTTTTATCTAAAATAATGATTTTCAAAGAAAAACTCTGCTTTCCTTCATAAATCTTCCATTAAAAAAATGTTGCTCCACTTGCTGCCATTCGTTTCAACAAAGGATTTGGTCGATAGCGATCTTCTCCATATTCAACAAACAAGGCCTCCAATTGGTTCAGTACTTTTGAATAACCAATTTCTTGTGCCCAAACTAGCAATCCTTTTGGATAATTTACTCCTTTGGTCATTGCTTTATCTACATCTTCAGCGCTTGCAACCTGCATAAATACGGCATCGAAAGCTTCGTTGATCAACATTGCCAATATGCGATCTTTGATTTGCTCACCAAGTGCAGTATCTTTTGTTGGTTCTGGTTGTGCTACTCCTTCCGCATAATTGTAATAACCTCGCCCAGATTTTCGACCTAAGAATCCTGCTTCTGCATGTCGACGTTGTGTAAATGAAGGCTTAAAGCGTGGATCGTAGTAAAACGCAGCAAATACGGATTCAGTGACGGCGTAATTAACATCATTTCCAATGTAATCCATCAACGTAAATGGCCCCATTTTAAATCCACCCAATTCAGTCATTGCCCAATCGATTGTTGCGAAATCTGCAATTCCTTCTTCATAAATGCGCAATGCTTCACCATAAAACGGTCGAGCAACACGATTCACGATAAATCCTGGAGTGTCTTTGCATAAAACTGTCACTTTCTTCCAGCTATCAATCAAGTTTTTCGTTTGCGTCAATACATGATTTTCGGTTTGTACCGCAGGAATGATTTCCACCAATGGCATAAGCGGTGCAGGATTGAAGAAGTGAATCCCAATAATTCTACTTGGATTTTTCAGCACAGAACCAATCGACGCAATTGACAATGACGAAGTGTTTGACGCCAAAATGCAATCATTTGATACAATTCCTTCCAATTCAGCAAACACTTTGTGTTTCACAGCAATGTTCTCCACTATGGCTTCAATTACCAATCCGCATGGAGCGAAATCACTTGTTTTTGTTGAATAAGTAATATTCGATTCAATTTCAGTTGCTTTCTCACGAGTAATTTTTTCTTTTTCTACCAATCGATCCAACACTTTTTTCAAACTAGCTTTCGCTTTGTCTAAAACTTCCATGTTCAAATCAACCAATACTACTTTATGTCCTGATTGAGATGCAACTTGTGCAATTCCGGCTCCCATTGTTCCGGCTCCTAATACTCCTACTTTCATTTTTATAAAGACTTAAGACAACAGGAGCCAAGAGTCAGGACTAAATCCTTTCCATCAACCAAAGTTGTCATTATATTACTAAGATAATTTTCTTTTTAATCCTCCAATCATTCGTTGATTTGATTGAATCTTGCCAATAATTTCATTCGTATCTATCTCAAACAATTCTTGAACTAACAGTAATTGAGTTTCTAATTCATAGGAAGATGAAATTGCTATATTCAAAAAATGAAGAAATTCTTTGTCCGTAGTTCTTCCAGAACCTTCCGCTATATTAGAAGGGATTGAGACTGCACACCTCTGAACTTGAGATTTTAATCCAAATTTTTCATCATCCGGAAGTTTGCTACATATTTCATAAACATTTTTTACTATCGCAAAAGAATCCTTCCAAATTTCCAAATCTCTAAAATTATGTCTCATACAATCACTTCATTTTGCTAACATCCAATAATGTCAATCCGATTTACAAATCAAAATCTCTTCTTAAATTCTGTCCTGAATCTTGACTCTAACTATCTTGACTCTTATTTGCCTTTAAACTCTGGCTTTCTCTTTTCCATAAATGCATTCACACCTTCTTTGAAGTCATACGTTTCACCTGCTTCAGTTTGTAGCACTCCTTCTACCGCTAATTGTTCGGACAAGGTATTTGTAAAACTTTGATTGACTGCTTTTTTCGTCAAACCTAATCCTCGTGTTGGCATAGCAGCAATTTTTGAAGCAAATCCAGCAACTTCTGTTTCGAAATCTTCATCTGAAACCGCTTTGTAAATCATGTTCATCGCTTCTGCTTCATCTGCTGTTACTTTATCTCCGGTCATCATCAAAGCCAATGCTTTTTGAGTCCCGATAATTCTTGGTAAAAAGAAGGTTCCACCAGAATCTGGAATCAAGCCGATTTTCGAAAATGCTTGAATAAAACTGGCACTTTGTTTGGCTATTGTGATATCGCAAGCCAAAGCAATATTTGCTCCTGCACCTGCTGCAACTCCATTCACTGCAGCAATGACTGGCTTCTCTAAATTTCTAATTTTCTCAATAATTGGATTGTAATGATCGCGAACAATTGATTTCAATTCTGGACCATTCGGATCCGTCGCTTCAGCTAAATCTTGTCCGGCACAAAATGCTTTTCCTTCTCCAGTGAGCACAACTGCACGCACAGAATCATCCGATGCACATAGATCCAATTCATTTTGCAAGGCCATTGCCATTGCTTTGTTGAAGGAGTTAAATACTTCTGGACGATTGAGCTTTATTTCTCGAACACCGTTGTTATTTGTTACAATTAATTCCATTTATTTCGATTTTCAACAAAGATAATCGTTTCACGGAAATTTGTTGGATTAATCAAAATTGTAAACCTTTTTCATACGCTTCGTTCGTTGAACAATCGCGTCTCGAAGACTTTCTGGTGCAAGAATTTCAATCTCGCCACCAAATGACATAATGGAACGAATGAATTCTTCTGAAATAAATATTTCCAACTGAAATTCTGTTACAACTTCATTTGCTTGAACGACTTTTTGAGAATGATGAAAAGGTTGTGTTTCAATGTATTTTGCAGCAACATCATCTGCTTTGAATCGCACAATTTCTGGCGCACTTTCGCTCGATGAAATACCAATGGAATACTTAAAATAATGTTGAGGGTTAAAATTGACAGGTTTACGGATGATTTCAGATGAAATTTCCAAATTTTGGATACGGTCTAATGCATAAGTGGTAATTTTCTCCTTGATCAAGTCGAATGATATGACATACCAACGATTGCGGTATTCTTTCAACAATAACGGACAAACTTTTCGTGGTTTGAAGGTATTCGTTGAGAAGTTTTCGTAATCAAAATAGACCGCGACACTCTTTTGAATGGCTTCCAGCAGTTGCGTCAAGTATTCACCACCTCGAACAGAAACAGCTGTTTCGAATTGTACATATTCATTGACATCACTCTCTGATGCTTTATCAGAAATAGAAACGCGATCTACAATTTTGTCAATGGCATTCCCAAATTGCTTGAACATATCTACTTCACGAAATTGCAACAATGTGTAGGCAGCAAATTTGATGGCTTTCAAATCCTCTTCGTGCAAAGGAACATCATCTATTGTGAAGTCTGGATCTTCGTAATAATAACCTTTGTGAACTTTGCTATACTTAATAGGAGCGTCATGTTCCATTTTCATGTTGAACATGTCTTTCTCAATGGTTGAATCGCAAATGTGATCTCCATCAACACTACCAAACAGCGCTTCTTCACAAGCCTGACGTAAATCTTGCTTAGTCGGAAATTTCTTGTAATGATTTCTAATGCACTTATCAATGATACGGTATCGTAATAATGCGTTCTTTATATGTGGCATTGCGCATTGATTTTAGTGCACTCAAACAAACTTTAGTGTTCGATATTCACAACAGATTTATATCCAAATAGTTCGTAAAACTTAATTGCTTTCACCACTTCATTTGGAACATCTTCTTCCCACGAAGAAACTGAAGCTTTAATTTTTGACAATACATCATCAGACATAATGTACAAGGTTCTAGGATCGAAGTCGCGAATGGCTTCCATCTTATTGTTGTCCTTCATGTACATCAACAAGCCTTTTAAATGCGCTGCAATTTTAAAACCTTCCAAATCATACAAATCGCCTGTTTCAACATTGTTTGCTGGATACACCAACAATTTCACATTGTGTCCGAATCCGCGACCAATTGCTTCCAATAATCCACCAGGTAAATTGTCGTAATAACGCTCATCAAAGATGGTATGCAAGTTGTAAATTCCAACGATGACACCCATTTTTCTTCCTCGAGCAATGGAAGCTAAATAATCGACCATTTTGTAATGCTTCAAATAATTTGAAATCATTACTGTATATCCTAATGAACCGAGTAATTCAGCGCGATCGACGAAATCTTTATCCGAAATTTTACCGTCTGCCGTCAAATCCTTTAACGTTAACTCGAAAATAACTTGTAGATTTTCTTCTTCTACTTCTTTGTCCTCTAAAAATTGACGTTTTCCGGATTCAATCATGTCGATGTGAACCTTTGTAACTGGACGAAAACGACCACGCATCAACAATATATTTTGTTTGTACAAGGCTGTTGCTGGTTGCAAGACGTTTCCTGTCAAATCAAACATTGTGGCATCGGTAATTCCCAATTTCACAAGGTTCAATGCAATGATTCTGTTATCAATGTTATCAAAAGATGGCCCTGAAACACGCAACATATCGATTTCCATTCTTTCTCTTGGCAATCGTTGTGTCATTCCTTTCAAGAATGTGTCCAAATTGTCCGTCAAGAAAAAACTTGCATGCACTAAGTTAACACCTAAGATTCCTAATGCTTCCTGCTGTGCTTTGTGTGAATTATCATGCATTTTGATGTGCAAAATAATGTCGTTTGGCTCTTCACCTACAGCAGTTTGAAAACGGATTCCCACCCAACCTTGACCTTGGTTGGTTTTATGGTAATTCAATGATTCAACCGTATTACAAAAAGCAAAAAAGCGTGATTCCTTGAATTTTGTAGGCAAACGCAACTTCATGTTGTTGTATTCAGATTCCAACATTGTTGTCAATCGCTCTTCACAGACATAACGCGTTGCTTCACCATACATCGAGTCTGATACTTTCATATCATAAGCCGACTGAGTATAAGCAATCGTTCCTGAACTACCACCAGCTTTGAAAAAGTTGGCCGCTACTTCTTGTCCCGCACCAATCTCAGCAAAACATCCATAAATATCTGATGTTAAGTTGATTTTTAATGCTTTCTCTTCCGTTGTTAATCTTCTTTCGTCAATCATTGTATTGTATAACAGTTTGCAAATATGCAATTTTTCAAATTAAGGAGCTTTAAAATCGGGATTATTAACAAAGTCGTAATCCGTCAATGTCATCAAAAATTGTTTCAATAAATCTTTTTCATTCGCATTCAATTGTACACCACCTTGGAATGCAAATTCTATGAGTGGATCAATTGTTGGACTTTGAACAATACCCGTTGAATAATGTTCTATGACTTCGTCCAATGTTTGGAATCGACCGTCGTGCATGTAAGGAGCTGACAATGCAATGTTTCTCAATGTTGGTACTTTAAACTTCCCATTGTCATTCGGATTACCAGTCACTTTTCCATATCCTAAATCTGCAAAAGCACCATCCAACCCGTTGTTACTGAATTTCTTCACTTGCATCAGCGGACCATTGTGACAATGAAAACAATCTGCACCATTCAAACTTTTGAATAAATCGTATCCGGCCCATTCTGAAGCTGTAACACTTTGATAAATCGCTTGATCTCCTGCATCGAACGGAATATTGTTTTCATACTTATACATCACATCAAACTTCGATTTCCCCGAAATCATCGTGCGTAAAAACTGTGCAATTGCTTTAGCAACAAGTGAAGAATCAATTTTATTTGTCCCAAATGCTCGCACAAACAATGTCTTGTATTCGTCATTTGCGTTTAAACGTGCTTGTGCCTCCTTCCAATTCAAGTGCATTTCCACAGGATTTGGAACCGGTTCCAAAATTTGTTCTTCTAACGATTTTGCTCTTCCGTCCCAAAAGAAAAATTCTTGCCATCCTAAATTGATCAAGGCCATAGAGTTTCTTGTACCAATTCCTCCTGTGATACCAGTTGAAAATTGATTGTGATCAGAAAAAGAGCTTTCTGGCATGTGACATGTTGCACACGACATCGATTGATCACCACTTAGAAGCTTATCATGAAACAACTTACGTCCAAGAGCAACACCTTCCACTGTCATTGGATTATCTGCAGGAATAATCATGTCTGGAAAATGAGAAGGAATTTTTAGCTCATAAGGGGTTTGGATTGCAACTGTTACGTCCTTTTTACACGCATATACAATTACAACAATTCCAAAAATACAGGCTAAAAACCTTATCATCATAGTTTACCTATCGCCGCTTTAAAATTCTCTATCACTTTTAAACTCAATGCTTCTTGTCCTGATGCCGAATGCGTTGAAAATTCTGTTTTCAAATCGATGTTCTGTCCATTGTTTTGTAGAAACTTTTCCAAATCTAACTTCAAGGTTGCTCTTGATGTTGATGCGTTCATTGTTGCCCAAGTCAAACCACTCACTGACCAAGATTGTAGGTTGACATCAAGACCAACATGAAAAACCACATTGTGATCAAACAACGCTGTTCCATCTGGTATTGTATCAACTTTTGCTTCCACTTTCATGAAAATATATCCTGGATTCCAGCTCCAATGCATGTCGTTTGCAATCGCGATATTCAACACATTGTCATTTGGAAATGCACTTGGGTCAGCATGGTTTTCTGTTGCTCCAACTCCCAAATTAGCTGATAAACTCGAAAAATTGGCCTTATCTCCTTTCACTGAAATAAAGGAAGTTCCTGTTTCCATCCAATCAAACAAGGCAGCTGATGTCAAAACGTTTGTTCCATTCGAAACATTCGTCATGAAAAATTTTAAATCAGTAAACTTGACTTCGTAGCCTTCCGCAGTTGTATAAGCCACATCGCTTTGTAGGCTTGTTGAACCAAATACGGGCTGCACTTTCACTTCTAAAGTCGGTGCGACAGCTGGAGTTCCTGGTTCAACTTTGTCTTCTTTACAAGAACTAAAAGCAACCAACGTCAATGCGGTAAGGAAAATCATTTTTTTCATGAGTACTAATTTACGACAAGCTATTTATTTAAACTAAAATTTGGCTACATTTATTGCTCTATAAACGTACAAACGATTTCATGAGTACTCGTCCTTTAACAATTTTGAATGCATCTGCAGGAAGCGGTAAAACTTATTCCCTTGTAAAAACATACATTTTATTATTGCTAAGTGACAAAGAGCATACGAGTAAATTCTCCGAAATCATAGCTATGACGTTTACCAACAAGGCTGCGTTGGAAATGAAAACGAGAATCATTCAGCAGCTGGATATTCTCAGCAATCCGCAACAATTCAAGCACAAAAGTACAGAGTATGCCGAAATGATTGGGCAAGAATTAGGCACTTCTCCAGATGACATTCATCAACGTGCACGAATCGTTTTAAATGCCATTTTGCATCGTTATGAGGAATTTCATGTCATGACGATTGACAAATTCAATTTGCGATTGATTCGCTCCTTCAGTTTAGATTTAGATATTCCAAATGATTTTGAAATCATCTTGAATGAAGATTTAACCATTGAACAAGTCGTCGATAATTTATTGAGTCAACTAGGGAAAAACGATGAAATCACACAATTGGTTCTCAGTTATTCGCGCAGCAAAGTCGAAGAAGATGAAAAGTGGAACATCCGAAAAAGCCTGATTCAATTTGCCAAAGTCTTGAAAAGTGAACGCAATTTTGACTTTGTGGCACAATTGATGAAAACGGAATTTAGTGTAGCCGAATACAATGAATTGAAACGTTTGAAAAGAGAATTAAATGATCAATTCGTTGAAAAATGCAGAACTGTTTTTGCCTATTTTCAAACTTTTGGGTTGGAATCGAATGATTTACCTGGAAAAGGAAATTCATTCAAACCAATCATGAGGTTAAATGAACACACTTCAATTCCAAAAGAATTGTTCACTGACCCATTCCTCAATAAATGTAAACAAGAACCCAAAAAAGACCAAAATTATCCATTGGAGTTACGCCAAGCATTGCTTCAACTTCATGCTTATTATGAATCAATTTTAGAACCATTTGCCATTTACGAAAAGTACATCAAGAACTATTTCAATATGGCGCTTTTGAAATACATTTCTGAGGCTTTGGTGCAATTGCGACAAGATGAACGCATGATTCGCATTTCTGAATTCAACCAAATGATTTCAGAATTGGTAGTACACGATGAAGCGCCTTTTATTTATGAACGATTGGGGAATCGCTATAAGAATTTCATGTTGGATGAGTTTCAAGACACTTCTCGATTGCAGTGGTTGAACATGACTCCATTGATCCATGAATCCTTGGGTTCGAACAATCAAAACCTCATCGTTGGTGATCCGAAGCAGTCCATTTATCGTTTTAAAAATGGTGTAGCCGAACAATTTGTTGCGTTGCCTGAACTTTTCAATCCTGAATTGGACCCAATTGTTGCTGCGCGGTCGAACTATTTCAAGGAAATGGGAAAAGTAGAAAATCTGGAATTCAATTGGCGCTCTTCAGAAACAATTGTCGCTTTTAACAATGCTGTTTTTGAGGAATTGAAAACAAAATTGCCGTCAGAACATTGTGATTTCTATACTTCGGTCAAACAATTACCCACTTCTTCATTGAATGGAAAAGTTTCCATCTCTTCACGTGAAGTAAAAAAGAAACCAGAAGCTGATGAACTCATTCAATACATACTTTCCAGCATCCAAGAATGTGAAGATGCAGGATTTGAACGAGGTGAAATTTGCATTTTAGGTCAGACAAACAAGGAATGCAAAGTATGGGCAAAAGCGCTGACGCAAGAAAATTACAAAATTGTTTCTGTTGACTCACTTTCTGTGGAAAACGACCCGAAGATTGGCTTGCTGGTTGCTTACATGAAGCTACGTTTGAATCCAAACAGTCAAAATGAGAACAAGCAATTTGCAGAACAATACTGTCGCGTTAAGAACAGTTCAATTTCTGAATTTCGTAGCTTTTTCAAAACGATTATTGGTAAAAATGAAAAAGAATACAGCATTTTTGACACAGAACGATTCTACGACGAACATTTTGGTGGTAAAAGAGCCTTTTTCTTTAAATATGAAAGTTTGTATGACTTGGTGCAACAAGCCTATTTGTTATTCCAGTTTCAGGAATTAGACAATCCCTATTTGCATCACTTTGCCGATATGGTGCATTCATTTGAATTGAATAATGGTCCAGATTTGACACTTTTTGTCAAGGATTTCCAATCATCTAACAACGGAAAAGCAGTACAATTACCCGCAAGTAGAGATGCTATTCAATTGATGACCATTCATAAATCTAAGGGATTGGAATTTCCAGTTGTCATCATTCCAAGCATAGATGCAGATCTTTCTCGTACTAGGGGTGATTTTTTCATTCAGTCAAGCACCTTTCTCTTGCACACAAATCTTTCCGGAAGTAGTGCAATTAAAGCTGTAGCTGATTTTACTGAATTGGAAAGCAATCAAATCATGATGGATAAAGTGAACTTGTTGTATGTTGCGATGACTCGACCAGTTGAGCGCTTGTACATCTTGAATCATTACAGAAAATCAACTTTGGGCAGACTTTTTCAAAATGCTTTTGACCTCATTGAAGGAGCCGAAATGACGGATTCAGCATATGAGTTGAGGTTAGGAACGGATCAACGAACGACAGTAAAATCGAAGGAAGAATCAAATCAATTTTTCATTCCGAAGCAGTCATCTGACAATTTATGGTTTCCAGACATTGCTTTGCAAGACCGAGAAGAATTGATTGAAGAACCCGTTTTGAGTGATGAACAACGCTTTGGAAATCAGTTTCATTTGGCCATTTCAAAAATTCACTTCAAGGATGAAATTGAGATCAAATTGCACGCATTGATTCAAGCGGGAGAAGTGGAAGCACAATTTGAAGCTGAATTGCACTCATCACTGATTGAATTATTTGACTCAGAAAACTACATTGAACTTTTTGATGGCGCAACGAGAGTATTGAGCGAACAAGCATTCATTGTTTCCAAATCAGAACAATTGCGACCAGATTTAATCATTCTAAAAAAAGACTGTACCATTGTAGTCGATTACAAAACGGGGATTCCCAAACAAAAAGACGTGAAACAGGTTAAAATGTACAAGAAGGTATTGACAGAAGTTGGCTATCCAGCAGTGAAATCATATTTATTCTATACACATTCCAACGACCTACAATTAATCAATTAAACATGGAAGACACTTTATTTTATAGTCCGTATTTCTGGACACCTATTTTGATGGGAGTAATTTACTTTTTAGTCGGCTACTTCATGATCAAATATCCACCAAAATACCGAGATGGACTATATGGATATCGAACTCCTCGCGCGCGCAAAACTGAGGCGCATTGGGTTTTTGCTCAAAAATTTTCAGCCATCATGTTCAAAAAGTTTGGACTGTTGTGTTTGCCATTGTGCACCATTGGAGTATTGGCCGAAGGCAGAACCAATAACGCCTTGACAATCATCGTAATTCTCGTTGCTCTTTTCCCTGCAATCATGACGATTTTATTGACAGAGAAGTATTTGAAGGAGTTGTAGCTTTTAATTGACAATTATAGTAAATTAGTAAATGATGTAATGGGTATGTGTAATGGTGCATATATCGACTTGTTAGTAGCAATTAACAAATGAAGGAGATTCTATCAGGTATTTTTTTTCTAATAACATTTTTGGGTTTAAACCAGAACTCTGAATATCTCTATTCAATAAAGTTTTTGAAATGTTGTGATGAACCAACACATCATGATCCAAATTGGCAATTAGAAAGTTTTAATGGAAACATTTATTCACCTGAAAACAATCAAATATCTGTTCCAAATACTGGTAAATATTTGCTAATTAGTAGTATTTATGATAACCAACCAATACCGATTCAAATTGAGAAGAATTATGAAACTGATACCATTTATCTTAAATGCCTGGAGATTGAAAATTCCGAAACTGTACTGACAAAAAAAGACAAACAAACCGATCCAATTTATATCACATGTAAAGGAAGAGTTAATTCGACATACAAAGAATTTTTTCCTGATGGTGAACTAAGGCTAATTGGAAACTTCCGTGAGGGAATACTTATAGACTCCTTAGTTGAATTCTATCATTCAGGTTCTATCAAATCAAAAGTATCGAAGAACAAAACAACCTATGAACATTGGTACTATTTCCCGAACGGAAAAATCGAAAAAAGATTCAAATACGACTTAAAAAAAAGAAAGCGATATGAGCTATTCGAATACAACGAATTTGGTGATGTGAGAACTCAAATTGAATATTCAAAAAAATATTCTTTCCACTATTATGAAACTGGTACAATCAAAACCACAACTCCTCGAAGAAAGCATGAACAATATTTTATAGTAAACGACACGGTCAGATATCAGTGTAAAAAAGGAATTGAATCAACTTTTTATTCGAACGGTAATAAAGAATTCGAATTTTCAAGTAAACCTTTAGTTTGGTTGGATCGACTTCGTGGTTCAAAAAAACATGTTCGTAAAGAATACAAATTGCTTTTTTTTAAAGAGGACAGTGCAAATGTCAAAATTCAAGAAATTAATTTCTGGTCTCGAACTGAAATGTCAATTTATAATGGTGGATTGGCTAAACTTGAAGTTGCTGACGCCTTTTCAATTTCTTTCTTTAAAAATGATAAAAGTTGGATAACGATATATCCTATTGTATATGAAGGGAATGAGAACAAAGAAGTCGTCCTATATGAGCTATATGATTATTCTCAAAAACAATTTAGCTTTCAAAAACTAAAACCAGAAGAAATGGAAAAATACATTACTGAAAGATCTCTAAAATTAAAATGCTGGTAACATTCCCTAAAATACATAAACCAGCCAACCTAACCGATTTTACGTATTTTAGCCTTATCGCTAACAGTAATTGAAAAAATGATTCAAAAATTATTAATAATAATCTTCCTTTTAGGACTTTCAAATGGATTTTCTCAAAACAATATTGGGGGAACCAGTTACAGTCATTTTCAAATAAAATCGAAAAAAGATACGATTGAAATGCAAATGCCGCTGTTCGTGCTGGATTGAGGATTCCGAATTACTCTACACATGAATTTCCTACACCCTTTACTTCTCTAATAAATATGAACCACTCTCAACATTCATTTCACTGACCAAAGAATAGGTTTCATCATTCACCAATGTCAAACCCTTATTTTGAAGTTTGAGTTCATCCAATGGCGCTACAAATGGTTGAGCAATTGTTATTCCTTGTTGATTGGGTGTTTTGGGAGCATTTTCTGAAACTTTATTTTCAGCGTCAACAAAAACAATTCGATCAACATATTCATATTTTATTACTGTATCGAGAACCTGTTTTTCAATGTAAACTGTATCAGCAATTGCCAATTCCACGTTTTTACTCTCAGATATCGGCGATTGCTTCGCTTGAAAAAGAAGAAATGAAATAATAAGGGAAGCTGCAACGCCAATGATTGCTTGATACAAAGGAATTACTAATCCAGATTTTTTTTCATTGAGAACCAATGGCTTGGGATGCAATTCTTCTGTTAAACTTTTCGTCTCGTGTATTAATCGATGCTGCAAATCAAACTCCTTTTGCGTCAAGTGTTTTAAAACCAAAATACGCTCCTCATCACTTAATTCGCTGAATGTTTTTGTTTCGACAAGTTCCAATATCTGTTGCTCTTGTTCATTGATAAATTTGTCCATTTTAATTCATTTTAAAAAGTGAACCTTCATTTGAAGGGTTAAATTCTTTTAATCGTTCTGTTATTATCTTCGTGGCGTAGAACAATCGTGATTTGACAGTGCCATCTGAAACATCTGTAATAACTGCTATTTCTTTTATACTCAACTCCTCCATATAGCGTAAAATAAACGTTTCGCGGTGATGCGCTTCTAAACTTGAAATAGCTTGTTTCAAGGCTTTTCTAAATTCAATTTTATCAAAATTATTCTCGCTCCACTCCGCATGTTCGTCTAGTTCGTTGACGTCATCGGAAATCCGTTGATTGATTGGTTTTCGAAATTCTGTTTTGCATAAATTACTCGCAATCGCAAACATCCATGGACTAAATTTTCGTTCTGGATTGAACTGATGATGCTTTTCCAAGATTCTCATGAACAACTCCTGAACAAAGTCGTGTGCTTTATCCTTATCTTCTTTTAACATATAGATGAAGAAGCCAAGTACTTTTTTACTGTACCTGGCGTGCAACTCAGTCAATGCTTCATTGCTTCTTCTTGTAGACAATTGCTTCACAAGTTCCTCATCCTTTAAGGATTGTATTTCTTTACGGAAAATTGACATCTACCTTTCTCCTCCTATAAATAGCTCTTAATTTCATCCAATCGACCATTCCTTTCCGCAATGAGCATAAGCAACGAATAAATTTCATTCATTTTATCCGTCTCTTCTGTCAGCTTATAATGATTATACAATTTAATCATTGAACCTAAATAAAAGCTATCAAAATAGGTCGCTCGCTCATCTGCAACATGGGTTGATACCTTTACTTTTAAATAATCCAAAACAAATACTTTTTCATAATTACGACGAATAACACTTAGGTTATCAAAATTCTGTTTGCAGTATTTATATGCCAAACCTGTGTCATACAAGTTGTTTGAAATGTTATTTATTTCACTCCATTCAGATAATGCATTGGTTGAATACACTGGAATTCCTTGATCGTTATTCAAGAAATGAAAGTACATTTCTTCTGAATTGTCAAGAATAATGTCATATTTAAACGAAGCTAATCCAAGTTTAGCGCACTTTCGTTGACAATAATCTGGTTCTTTTAATAAATAAGTGTTCAAAACCGTTACATCCTTTCGAAAATTCAACCCATACTGAACAACCCATAAGGGGAACGTATTGTTATCACCATTTGAAAAAATAATTGCGTTCTTTTCAACGCTTGCAAGAATATTGTAAGCCCAGTACAACAGCCCCGGAGGATATGAATTTGCATCATACAATTTCTTTCCAAATTCTTCTACTTTTTCCTGGTTACCATTTATTTCATACAAACTTAAAAGAGCATCATAAATTCGTGCGTCATCCGGATTAATTGTATGTGCTTTTAGAAGATAATTTAGTCGAGCCTCATTTGAACCATTTGAACCAATTAAATTCCAAGACATGATATAATTCCCTTCAAAGGTTTCAGGAATATTGGAGTAAGCATTTTTGGCAATGACCTCACATTTCTCCAAGTACTTTTTGTGGTTTTCACTTCCAGGTTCAGAAAGCAATCGAATCATACGTGTGGCAGTATAATAATTCAACCATGCATCTACATCTTTTGGATGAGCTTTGACTTCCTTTTCCCATAAGTTCATTTGCGTTTCATACCATCCTAGTTCATGTCGCACTACAATTATACTGTGCACCGTTTCTTTTTGCTGAGCATAAAGACTTCCTGCTAAGCTCAAGGCAATTATTCCAATAATTTTTTTCATCATTTCCTTTAATTTTAGAAGTGGTGCACCAACTTCGTGTTTGACTTTCTTAATAGCAATACTCAAAACTTTAAGATGCGTTCATCGAAAATGAAGATTTATTTCTATTTCATCTGTTCAAAGAAGTACAAAAACGGTAAAAATTGAAGCTCTAGTTGAAATAATCAACTAGGATAAACTTCTACTTTTCAAGCAAAATTCGATCAGCAATATCATTTTTTAGATTTCTTACCGTACTAGTTCTACACGAAAGTGTTTGAAGATTATTACAAGCATCACTTAGAATATGGAGATGTTTTCTACATTCCAACAAAAGCATTTTTCTACGGTTTGAAACATAACGAAGAAATCAACATAGAATTTGAAGATGGAAAAATGATCATTGTGGAATACTTGTACAAAACTGAACCAAACGAAGACGGATTCAGAACGGTATTTTTCAATTTGAATACAATCAGCGCGGTTTCTTCGGAGATCGCGTTTTTTTTGTTGTTCATTTATGGCATAACCTGAATAAAAAAAGAATTTACCACGGAGGCACAGGAGACTCGAAAAACGAAGCGGTTTAGACACGGCGAATAAAAATCTGCGATATTTATCTTGTCCGAAATAATTTTCTTAATGGTGGTTTTCACCATTAACAAGTTAAGGTTTTGAGACAAGCATGGTAATGAGGCCATTTAGGCACTAACGCTTTGTTTAGGACATTAAGTTTTGAATTTTTAAATTCCTTTTCACTTTCTTAAACGTCGTCTTTCCGTTTTATGATCAACCTCAAGGATAAATTATAAGTGAAATAATTCCAAACCCAGTTCATGAAAACAATCCATTTGTTCTTGATTCCAAGAATGGAACGTAAATGAACGACCATCCAAACAACCCAAGCGAAAAATCCACTGAAGTTGCGTTTTGGTAGTTCAACAACAGCCTTGTTTCTTCCAACAGTTGCCATGGAACCCAAGTTTTTATACGAAAACTCCTTTTGCGGTTTGTTTTTCTGACGATTGATTAAATTTGTCGCCACGTTTTTTCCTTGCTGAATCGCTGCTTGTGCCAATTGTGGATGTCCGTTTGGATACACTTCGTCTCCTTGAATGGAAGCAACATCACCTATTGCATAAACATTAGCCGTTCCAATTACTTTATTGAATCGATCTGTGTAAATGCGATTCCCTCTTGCTTTTGATTCCGCTGGCAGACCTTCCAAAAAATTCCCTTGAATACCTGCAGCCCAAATCAACGTTTTACTTCTTATCTTTTCACCGTTATTAAGCTCTATGATTGAACCATCGTATTCATTGACCAATGTTGATAATCGCACTTCGACACCCAATTCTTTTAAATAATGATGTGCTTTCACCGATGAATCTTCTTTCATTGCATTGAGAACGCGTGCAGCTCCTTCGATCAGAACAATTTTCATGTGATCAAAATCCAATTCAGGATAATCTTTAGGCAATACAAACTTTTTCATTTCTGCCAATGTCCCTGCCAACTCCACTCCTGTTGGTCCAGCTCCAGCAATGACAAAAGTCAATAATTCATCGCGTTCAGATTCCGTGACAGACAATGATTCTTCAAAACGCTCCAAAATGTAATTGCGTAGCTTCAAAGATTCATTGATGCTCTTCATAGGATAAGAAAACTGCTCAATGTTTTTATTTCCGAAGAAGTTGTTACCAGCTCCCGTTGCGATGATTAAGTGATCGTATTTCAATTTTCCAATGGAAGTTTGAATTTCATTCGACTCAGGAAACACTTGTTCCACTTCAGCCATTCTAAAATGGAAGCGTTTTTGCTTTTGAAAAATTTTACGGTAGGGAAAAATAATGGAACTCGGCTCTAATCCCGAAGTAGCAACTTGATAAAACAAAGGTTGAAATTGATGAAAATTATTTCGGTCGATTAAGACAACTTGATAATCTCCTTTGGACAGCATTTCTGCCATTTTTAATCCTCCAAAACCTCCACCGATGATAACAATGCGTTCTTTTGAAGTTTCATTAATACGAATTTCCATAACTTAAAAAAATTAAGTTAGCATGGCGAAACGAATTTAATCATTTTCTTTGCTGAAAAGAAGAAATATGAGGATTATTTCTTGATCGTTGCACCAAAATTTATTTCAATAATTTCTTCCAACTTTCTCCTATATTTGGATCATGCGTAAATACCTCCTATTCATTCTCTTATTGACTGTATTCAATGTGAATGCACAGCAACCATCATATTTTATGTTTGGTCAAGCGCAGTTTGAAGGAATTGATATTTACAACATCATCCAAGACCACGACTACAATTATTGGTTTGCCACCGACCAAGGTTTGTACGAATACGATGGCTATAAATTCACGAAAATTGAGTGCGAAGAGATGAGGGCACATTCAGTATTCAATTTTACCATTGACAGCAAAGGAATTATCTACTGCATCAATCTTAGTCAACAAGTGTTTAAAATTGAAGATGGAAAATGTAGCCTTATCTTTGAAATTCCTGACAAGGGCAATGACCTTCACATAATCGTCAATAAAAAAGATGAGCTTTACATTTCAACAAGTAGAAAAGTCTATGTGCTAAATGCCAATCATGAACTCATTCATGAGCCAATTAAAACAAACAATTACATGCTCGGACCTCCATTCTTGACAAAAGATGGCAGTATCATCCAACACTTACCCAATAATAAACAAATCTTGGCCTACAAAGATGGAGCTTCAAAATTCATTTCATTTAAAAACTTTAAAACTACACCAGGAGTTGATCATATATTTCATTTTATCAATCTTGGAACAACAACCTACGGCATCGTTAATTCCAGCAAAGATATCTACTCCATTTCAACCAAGGATTTAACAACGACATCAACCAATAAACGGTTAGATGTTGAAACGGCACTACTTCGGTATTATTCCGTTCAAAATACGCTTTGGGTTGGAAATAATATCTCAGGCGTTATGGTGTTGGATAATTCCCTAAATCGTATCCATGCATCGGAAAAAATATTCAATGATTACTTTGTTTCATTTGTTTATGAAGACAAAGAGGGGAATATCTTATTGGCAACGTTTGATCAAGGAATTATTGTCATTCCTGATATAAATATTCAAGATGTTGTACCAGAATTTTCCGATTTCAACATAACTCGCATCATAAAAGGTGCCGACAATGATTTGTTTTTTGGAACAAGAGATGGTGGAATTCTGAAGTACGATGGGAAATTATCAACCATATCACACGTTTCTAATAAAAATATAGAATGTTTATTCTATTGGAAAAATCACGATTTATTACTGGAAGATACCAAAGGCGGAACGATGCATAATACCAAAAATCACAATGCACATTCTCTCCAACTTGGGTCGCTGAAAGATGCTATTTGCACACAACCAAATGAATTATTGTTAGCGCTTAATGTTGGACTTGTTGCTTTAAATTACGATCCCGAGAAAAAAGAATTTAAAAAAAGTAGACATTACGTCAATGAACGATCGTATTGTTTGATTCAAGAAAGTAATTCTAAAGGAATTTACCTTTCTACGTCATCTGGATTACGCTATTCTCATGGAAATTGGGGTTATTTTTTAATGAATCACAAAGGAAAGCCAATCCATGCATATGATCTTGCAACTTATAAAAACAAGACATATGTAGCAAGCTCCCAATATGGAATTCTCATCGTAGAAAAAGGAAAAGTAGTGAAACAACTACAAACTGCTCACAATGAAACGCCACTAACAATTTTCAAATTCATCTTTTCGGATAATTTCATTTATGCCAATACACAAATAGGACTTGTTGTATTGAACTTAGAAGGTAAACTCATTAGTTACCTCAACAAAAGCAACGGGTTGACAGCGAACAAAGTCATTGATTTTGAAATTTTTAAAGATGAATTATGGATTACTCATGCACGTGGAATACAACGATTCAATATCAAAGATATTAGTTCCCGTGTTTCCATCCCTACTTTAAGAATTCGCAAAATTTCTGTGAATAATCAGTCCGTTGCTACGGTGAATGATGAAGGTGTCTTCCATTCCAATCAGCGCAATTTTAAATTTGAGTTTCATGTTCCAACGCTGCGCCATCGTGATAATATTCGTTATCACTACAAACTTGAGGGCAACAGCAATGATTGGAGCATCAATAATTTTGAAAACAACGAAGTAATTTACAATGCCCTTGCTCCAGGAAACTATCGTTTCAGCGTAAAAGCAGAAAACAATGGGGTATTTAGTCAACCAATAGTGTATTCATTTACAATCACCGCTCCGTATTACCAGCGTTGGTGGTTTATTACGCTTATTACGCTATTTTGTATTGTCATCGTTTCCATGGTTTATATTCGACAGTTAAACATTCATAAGCGCAAAGCACAACAATTGAATGAATTAAATGCATCTCGCTTAACAGCCATTCAATCACAGATGAACCCACATTTCATTTTCAATTCGTTGAATTCGATTCAAGATTTAGTCTTGAAAGGCGACATTGATAACTCGTATACATTCATTACAAAATTCTCCAATTTGGTGCGTCGAACATTGAATTATTCGGATAAAGATGTTATTGACTTCGAACAAGAAATAAAACTCATTGAACTTTATTTATCACTAGAGAAATTACGCTTCAAAGATAACTTAGATTACACCATCGAAACGAACGGTATTGAAGACATCAAAATTCCACCCATGCTCATTCAACCATTCATTGAAAATGCTTTGGTTCATGGATTGCTACATAAAGTTGGTAAAAAACTATTGACCATACATTTTACGTTAGACGAAGTGCTTATTTGTGAAATACGAGACAATGGCATTGGACGAGAAAAAGCACAGGAAATTAAAAACCGTCAAGGCGACAAACATGAGTCCTTTGCAGTAAATGCCATCAAACGGCGCTTTACCATATTGATGAACCACTACAAAGGACAATTAGGATTCACCATTGAAGACATTCAATCCGACAATGAAGTGGTGGGAACAAAAGTGACTGTGAGAATACCTGTTCAATTAAAATATTGACCATTCCTCAACAAAAACCGAGTATTCCTAAAAAGGTAGATGAAGAGATTCAGAAAAGAAGTAAGTTTACGAAGTGAATAAAATAAAAGCCATATTAGTTGATGACGAAGAAAGCGCTCGCGATGTCTTAGAGAATTTATTGCGTCGTTTTTGTCCTGCTGTAGATCTAGTAGCAAAGTGCAATAATGTCGAAGATGCTGTTATAGCAATCAATCTTCACCAACCTGATCTTGTGTTTTTGGACATTGAAATGCCGAATTACCGCGGCTATGAATTGGTCAACTTTTTCGCTGATATCAATTTTGAAATAATTTTTGTTACCGCTTACGATCGATATGCGATTAAAGCGTTTGAAGTTTCTGCGATTGACTATTTAATGAAACCCATTGAGATTGATCGTTTGAAAGAATCCGTTTCTCGCGTTTCGTGTAAATTTGACAAGCAAAAGAATTCTGAGAAGATTCAACATTTAAAAGAAGCTTTGAACAGTCCATCATTGCAAAGTATTTTGATTCCAAAAAATGGCAATCAGTACGTTGTTGCATTGAAAGACATCATTGCCATTGAAGCACAAGAATCCTATAGTTGCGTATATACTGCAACAGATAAATACTTGATGAGCAAAAATTTGAAACATTTTGAGCGCATGTTGGATACGAGTTCCAATTACATTCGCGTGCATAAATCTTGGATCATCAATGTCGATTTTATTCAACATTATTCAAAATCAGATCTAAGCATCCAACTTCAAACTGGCATTTCTGCGAAATTATCAAAGTATAAAAAGGTAGAATTTGAATCGCTATTGGTACAATAATTGTCCATTCGTGAATTGAATTGTCCATTCCTTGAATAATTTTTATTCCCAATAGTTTTAGCCATAATCTTGTAAGAAAATAAACTAACACGATTATGAAAACGACAATCTCTTGGGTCACAAGCATTAAAAAAAGCTTATGGCTCTCATTTGCATTATTATTTTGTACACAACTGGTTTCTGCACAATGTGCAACTCCAGTAACAACCATATCTGAAAACTTTGCTTCCGGAATTCCACAATGCTGGTCGGTATATGCAACACAGTTTTATGGAAGCGTCGGCACTCAAGGTCAAGCAGTGCACATGACAACTGACAACAACCAATACACAAATGCCGTTGCCTATTTAGTAACACCTATGGTTCAAAATTGTAGAGGTCAATTGTCTTTCTATGCAGAACGAGGGTTTCCACCATTTGTAGGTACAGCCATTCAAGTTGGAGTAATGAGTTCACCAACAGACTACAATTCATTTACGTTGATGGGAACATACAATGCACCTTATACTACTGGAATTACAATTAACCTAGATATGTCGTCTTATCTTGGAAATTACCAATACATTGCCTTTAAATTAGTGGAACCAGGAAGTGGAACCAACAAAATGATTTTAGATAACATTAACTACGTAAGTGGTTGTGAAAGTAATTCTGTTACTGCAATTGCTCAAAATATAACTGCTCAATTATCGAATACTGGATCATTGGTAGTTTCTCCTTCCGCAGTGAATAATGGTTCAACTTCTGGTTGTGGAGCACCAACTTTAAGTCTCAGTAAAACATCGTTTAACTGTTCTGATGTTGGATCAAACGCGGTTGTTTTAACTGCAACGGACAACAGTGGTAACGTTTCTACTGCAAACGCAACAATTACGGTATTACCTGCAATTACAGATGAAACAGTGACAGCTGGAACAACAAATTTATGTACAACAGGTTCAACAACAATATCCACTGGTGCATCTGTCAATGGAATAAAGTACTACTTGCGTGACGATGCCAACAACGCCATCATTGATGGACCGATTACAGGAAATGGATCTGCCGTAAACTTCAACACAGGAACTATTTCAAGTACAACAACATATAATGTCTATGCAGAAACAGTAGGAATACCAAATCCTCCTATTGGTTTAACATTTGATGGCGCGAATGACTTCGTATCCATGCCATGTGAAAGTTCTTTTAATTACGCGGCAGGGTATACCATTGAAGGTTGGGTAAATGCACCAAATTCAGGATCCAATTCTCGCGCTTACTTCTTTGCTGGAACGAATGCTGTAAGCGACATTGAAATCTATGCTCAAGGTTCTTCCAATCAAATTTTCGTTGTTCACAACCGTGGCAAAGGTGCAATTACATCATCAGGAAGAGGATTTCCAGTTCCACCAGCAAATACTTGGTTTCATTTGGCAATTACGTATGACGGAACAACCATTCGTGCATTTTATAACGGAATTGAACAAACGCCAACTTCAACGATAGCTGGATCGGCTTTAACAAAGTCAGTTGGTGCAGAACTAACCATGGGTTATGTAAAATCAATGACAAATAATCCATCTTGGGGATTTTCTACCTTCCTTGGAAAGTTAGATGATGTGCGCTATTGGAACTCAGCAAGATCTGGAGCTCAAATTCTTGCCAACAAAGACAATTGCCTTGCTGGAAATGAAGCTGGATTGGTTTCTTACTACAACTTAGATGATGCAACGGGAGCAACAGCTGTTGACAATGCCACTTCGAATAATGGAACATTAATCAATATGACTCCAAATGCCAATTGGGTAACAGGAAACGTGAGTTGTCAATTCACTGGAGATCCAACATGCTACAGAGAATTAACACAAACAGTGACAATTACTGTTGGAACAGACAATTTAGCTCCAGTACCTACACTAGCCTCTTTGTCTTCTATCAATGCGCAATGCAGTGTGACAAGTTTAACAACCCCTACAGCTGCAGACAATTGTGCGGGAATCATCAATGGAACACATAACGCCACTTTGCCAATAACGGCACCTGGAACTACTGTTGTTACTTGGACGTATGATGACGGAAACGGAAATATTGCAACACAAACGCAAAATGTTGTTATTAACGACAATACGATGCCTGTTCCTACACTTGCCTCATTGCCATCGATCAACGCACAATGTTCGGTGACAAATCTAACCGCTCCAACAGCAACAGATAACTGTGCAGGAACACTTACAGGAACGCATAATGTAACATTGCCAATTTCGACATCTGGAACAACAGTTGTGACTTGGACCTACAATGACGGAAATGGAAACAGTGCGACACAAACACAAAATGTTGTAATCAATGATAATACTGCACCTGTTCCAACTTTGGCCTCTTTACCAACAATTACCAATCAATGTTCGGTTGCCAATTTAACTACTCCAACAGCCAACGATAACTGTTCAGGTGTTATCAACGGAACGCACAACGCTATATTCCCTATCACAACTCCTGGTACAACAGTTGTAACATGGACATTTACAGATGGGAATGGGAATCAATCATCGCAAACACAAAATGTAGTAATCAACGACAATACATTACCAGTTGCAACAAATGCAACACTTTCAGCTCTGACTGATGAGTGTTCCATTGCTTCATTGGTAGCACCAACTGCGACTGATAATTGCGCAGGAATGTTGACGGGAACACATAACGTAACATTACCACTGACTACTTCTACGATGATCACTTGGACGTATGATGATGGAAATGGAAATATATTGACACAAACTCAAGATGTAATTATCAATGACGTTTCTGCACCCGTGGCAGATCTTGCATCTTTGGCAAACTTAACAGATGAATGCGCCATCACGTCATTGGTCGCACCAACAGCAACAGATAATTGTGCTGGAACATTGTCTGGAACGCATAATGTCACATTACCATTAACATCATCAACTACAATTACCTGGACATTCGACGATGGAAACGGAAATTCAATAACACAAAATCAAGATGTGATTATCAATGATGTGACTGCGCCAGTGGCGAACGTTGCCACTCTTGCAACTGTAATATCTGAATGTGCAATTATCTCAATACCTGCTCCAACAGCGACAGACAATTGTGTTGGAGTAATTACGGCAACTCATAACACAGTGTTTCCATTAACAACTTCAACAACAATAACTTGGACGTATGATGACGGAAACGGAAACATTACCACCCAAACACAAGAAGTAGAAATTGAAGATATCAGTGCGCCAGTTCCAGATGTAGCTGCATTGCCAGAAATAGTTGCGACATGTTCGGTTAATTCATTGATACCACCAACCGCAACAGACAATTGTTCAAGCACAGTAATTACTGGGGTTCACAACGTTTCTTTGCCAATTACTTCAACCGTTACAATTACTTGGACGTTTACGGATAACGATGGAAACTTAAGCACACAAGACCAAGTAGTAACAATCAATCCTATTGATGTTTCACTGAGTGTTTCTGACAATGTGATTTCAGCGAACAATTCCAATGCAACATCTTACCAATGGTTCGATTGCAACAATGGAAACACAGCAATTGTAGGAGCAACAAGTGCAACTTTCACTCCAACAAACAATGGTTCATATGGTGTGACAATTACAGAAAATGGTTGTACTGAAAGTTCAGCATGTGAGATTATTTCTTCCATAGGAGTAGATGAAATGAGTATTGCAACTATTAATATTTATCCAAATCCAGCGAAAGATGTCATCACTTTAGCAACTGATTTGAACATTGAGTCTACAACTGTCTTTGATATTAGCGGAAACGTGATAGGTACATTTTCAGGAACAAACTATAACGTTGCTCATTTAACTCCTGGAGTGTATTTTTTATCAGTTTCTACATCTCGTGGATTGGTGCAACACAAATTTGTGAAGCAATAGTGAACACAAAATTATCGCATTCAACTTTCATATGATTTAGTTTAGTTGAGAAGAAAGGTGAAATTCAAATGAGTTTCACCTTTTTTTTTGAAAGTAAGAATCACATCAATCTTTGAATTACTTTGCTCGATTACTATTTGTTGCAACTAATTTTACGCTACACAATTTTCAATTCTTTCCATGATTCCTTAGTTTTGCCAACAAAAAGCATGTTTTGTAGCCTAGAGAAGAAAAAAATCGAAGACTTAAAGACAACCAATATTTTACCGCAAACCCCTTTCTGGGGAAGGATTAAACAAAATCAAGGATTATCACCAATAGGTTTTGAGTTGACGATATCAAAGGACATCCTAAACGATAGAGCTGATTCAACAACAAAAATCGAGGAAGATTTACTTGTACTCATCAACAACATCGACCAAACACATTGTTTTGCCTATATCCCATATGGCCCAAAATTAGAACCTACATTTGAAAATCAAGGGCTATTTTTAGAGCAACTATCAGAAGCAATTAAGCAACATTTGCCTTCGAATTGCATATTTATTCGCTATGATTTACCGTGGGAAAATCAATGGGCAACTGAAGATCAATACTTTGATGAATCCGGGAATTGGATCGGCGCTCCGGCAAGTCAAACACAAGAATATCGCTTGAATTTTAAAACAGATAAATGGAAACTTAAAAAAAGTGTAAGCGACATACTTCCCAAAAATACTTTTTTTCTAGATCTCACACTTTCTGAAAAAGAGTTGTTGCGCAATATGCGTTACAATACGCGCTATAACATTAAAAAAGCCATTGCAAACGGAATTAGAGTGCAAGAATACGGAATTGAGCACATGTCAGATTGGTATAAACTGTATCTCGACACGGCACGCAGACACAACATGCCTTTACAAAGCAAAGAATTCTTTTCGACTATTTTTTTGAACCAAGACAATGCAAAAAATGGCGTAACAATCAAGATGCTAATGGCTGATTTAGACGGTGAATTTCTTTCGTCTATGTTCTTAGTTCTGTCCAAAGAACGAGGAACTTATTTATACGGCGCTTCAACAACAGGAGAAAACAATCTTATGGCGAGCTATGCACTTCAATGGGAATCCATTAAATTATCCAAAGAATGGGGATGTACAGAATATGACATGTTCGGTTCCGCACCCAATTTGAATAAAACGCATCCTTTGCACGGAGTGCATGTTTATAAAAAAGGGTTTGGAGGAAATTTATACCATCGAATGGGATGCTGGGACTTTCCTTACAATGAGCAACTCTATTCTGTGTATCGTTTTCAAGAACTGAACAACTAATTGTTATTGATACACTATCAACAAACAATTTATTACCCTATTAATTTGGTAGACTAAATAGGTTTTTATACTTTTGCACACGAATGTGAGTAAAATCAAGTTGTAACCAAATTAAATAGTACGCAATGAGCAATGCATATATCTCAAAAAATTATACGAATGATATCATCGTTAGAATCATCGCCTCTCAAGTAGTATTGATAGCACTAATTACATTGATCACTCGGTATGAATTCCTTTTTGTATTCTTAGCAATTGACTTTTTCTTACGTGCTTTCACAAACGTTACATCTCCTTTGGCGCTAGTTGGCAAATCCATCATTTCGATTTTTCAGTTAAAACCAACACCAGTTTTTGCTACTCCTAAAAAATTTGCTGCAAGTCTCGGTTTTGGAATGTCGCTAATCATCTACTTTCTTTTTCAATTTCAATTTGACTATGCTGCTTGGTCGATAGCTGGAATCCTTATTATTTGTGCCACATTGGAATCTGTCTTTAAAATTTGTTTGGGTTGCTCCATCCACTCAATCATTGTTGCTCCATTTTTAAATGCACGCTTCAACAAATAAAACCTCATCCTGAGTAAAAAATTGGACATCCAATTTGAAGCATTTCTATTCCCTCGTTTTGTTAAATAAATCGATTCTACTGCTAGGGTATGATTAATTTGCTATTTTTAGTCAACTATTATCTAAATTACTATGAAAACACTATTGCTCATTACAGCACTTCAGCTGCTGGCTTTTGCGAGTTTTGGACAGTGCGACATCATTTATGTCACAACAACAGGAACACCTTCTGCAACTGGTGAAATGGGAGATCCATTAGACATTGAAACAGCAATTACAACAGTGAATGATGGAGATTTAATTCGCATCGGTACGGGAGTGTACAATTTGGCTACTTCCCTGACGCTTTCAGCCAACGACGTAATCTTAGAAGGAGGATTTGATGATGCCAATTCTTGGACAAAAACAAGTCTTGCTGGTGCAACAACAATCCATAGAGCTGCTGCAAGTCCAGAAGGAACTGTAGGAGACTTTAGACTCGTTGCCTTGTATGCCAACGGAATTAGTGGATTTGAAATTCACGATATCACATTCTCAACTGCTGATGCGGTTGCTCCTGGAACATCAACGTATGGAATGCATTTAGATGGTTGCTCTGACTACAAATTAGTGCGTTGTCAAGTACTACCTGGAAATGCCTCTGCAGGACAAAATGGTATCAATGGTGCACCAGGTGCGCCAGGTGCGAACGGAGGAAATGGAGCTAACGGATCGATTGACGGTAACGACTCTGGTGGTGCTGGCGGTTACGGTGGTGCTGGCGGTGGCGTTGGCGGCGGAACTCAAACTGCAGGTGGTGTAAGCCTAGGAAATGAAGCGGTTGGTGGAAATGGAACTCCAGGTATTGCTAGCTCCAATAGTAGAGCTGGTGGTTCTGGTGGTGGCGGCGGTGCCGGTGGTGAAACTGATCACAATGGTGGAGCCGGTGGTTCTGGTGGCGGTGTCAACATGGGACCAAATCAAACTGGTGGTGGAGCATTAGGAGTTTGGGGAGATCCAGGCGGTGATGGTGGTGATGGAGCCGCAGGTTCAAATGGAACGAACGGAACGAACGGAACGATTGGAACAAGTGGTCAATTGAATGCATTTTTCGTTACAGGTGGCGTTGCTTCGTCGGGAACTGATGGTACTGGTGGTCGTGGTGGTGTTGGCGGCGGCGGCGGCGGCGGTCAGTCTTGCACATTCTGCGATGACGGATCTGGTAACGGAGGCGGCGGTGGCGGCGGTGGCGGCCAAGGTGGTGAAGCTGGTA
>Ga0098074_1000358_pt1 | contig 32997 bp, 45 predicted proteins | sample 32_taG_FD_75064 | JGI IMG/M metagenome (GOLD analysis project Ga0098074, IMG submission 75064) | Marine viral communities from the Gulf of Mexico - 32_GoM_OMZ_CsCl metaG | ecosystem: Environmental > Aquatic > Marine > Oceanic | place: Atlantic Ocean: Gulf of Mexico | collected 2015-07-12 | reverse complement strand
TCTTCTTTTAAATCTTCACGAAACTCTTCGATACTCTTATTAACGACAGAACCAATTTTTCTCTCTGTTTGTTTAACATCTAAAGAAAAACTAGACGGAAGTCTTGTCATACAATTTTTTGTGCCACAAGATTCACAATCGACAATTTTTTCTTCTTCAGACATACCGTGATAAGAAGTAATTCTTGTATCACAATCTGTGCATTTATAAGAGTACCTTGGCATTACTCTTCTTCTTGTGGCTTCATTTTTAAAATTGGTGGATTCATTACAAACAATTCATCATTTTCATTTGTCTTAAAATTAAATCCTTTTAAAACAGGAACAATATCGCTTTGTTCCATTAAAGACTTCTGCAACGCAATCATAACTGCCCCTAGGGCCTCATCTGATAATTTTAACATTTTTTTCTCCTAAATTATTTATTCGGTAACAGCTCTTCCTTTGAGCTTTTCCCAATCTTTTTCTGGCCTGACCTCTAAATTTTTCTGCCACGCGGCGCGTAGTACATGAGGCTCTAAGCCTAATGATTCTGCAACTGCAATCAATGCATTCATATCTTTTGGAAAACATGATCCTCCGAATCCATATTTTGAATCTGGACCAGGACTTGCAAAATGTGTTTTTCCAATACGTTCATCCTTTAACGCCAATTGTACAACATTTTTATATTCAATGTTAAGCTTTTCACATATTTGTCTAATCTCATTAGAAAAGCTGACTTTTGTTGCTAGAAAACAATTTGTAAAATATTTTACCATTTCAGCAACAGTTGAATCAGTTTTTAAAGTTGGAACAGAAGGAAATACATTTCTATAAACATCGCAAACTTTTGTTGTGCTAATATCATCACCGCCAACAATTATTCTATTTTGTTCTTTAAAGTCTTGTATAAAGTTAGCCTCAGTTAAAAATTCTGGGTTAAATACTACTTTTGTATTTTTACATAAAGAATTTATATTATTTGTTGTACCCGGAGGAACAGTAGATTTTATTACACAAAGATGACCATCTGAATATTTGTCAACCTCTTTGATGACTTCCTCCACAATATTTGTGTTGCACACTCCATTAGAATTCATAGGAGTCGGAACACAAATAAAAATAGTTTGTGTTTTGTTACATAATTCTTGAATGCTTTTGCAAGAAGAAGCTTTAAACTTATCATATGTCTCAATATCATAATATAAAGACATGCCTTCTTTTACAGCTTGCCCTACAAAGCCCAATCCAATTATTCCTAATGCATTCATAATTTACACCAATATATTTTGCAAAATAAAACGCTCTATTTTATCAGCAGACTGCTGTAGAGTTTCTTTATCTGTTTCCACTACTAAATCATATTTTTCTGGCTCTTCAAAAGGATCGGAAATACCTGTAAAATTATGAATTTTTTCAGGATGATTGTCGGGTAATAAAGCTCTGCGATATAATCCTTTAGTATCTCTTTTTTTAAGCTCTTCAATATCACATTTAATATAAATTAGCCTAGAATTTTTATTTGTATTTTTTATTTTCTGCCTAGAGGAATTATAAGGATTTATAGCAGACATAATAGTTACAACATTATTTCGACTTAAAACCTTTCCAACAAAAGCAAGACGTTTAATATTTTCTTTTCTATCTTGCTCACTAAAGCCCAAATCTTCACAAAGCTCTTCTCGATATTCATCACCGTCTATAATTTCAACTTGAAGACCTCTTCGGCTTAATTTTTTTCCAATTTTATTAGCTAGAGTTGTTTTACCAGCACCAGACATACCAGTCATCTGAATTAGTAAACCTCTAGATTTGCCCCATGATATTCTCTCCCAAAACTTTTCATGAAAAAAATATAACAATATCATCAGCAAATGATAGGCAACACCTATAACGCCCACGGCCTTAAGACTATTTGTCATTGCAAAAGTTATAATAGATAACATGGTAAATCCAATTATTTTCCACGTTAGAGCTTTAATAAAATTTCTTTTAGGAGAATCAATCATCTAGGTTAAAATAATCCTTAGTATTTATAGCTTTATCACATATAAACAAATCATAATCTGGCTTGCCTAATTTGTATTCATGATATTTAGCGCCCCATTTTTTTAGCTGCTGACCTGTTAATTCTGTCCAATCAATGCCTGTTCTACTCCCACGAGCAGTCCAATATACGATTGTATGACCATCATCAAAAAGTTTATTTATCTTATTAATATTTTTAACTATAGGTTCTGCAAGCGGATATTCTCTTTTTTCTTTATAAAAACAAATTGTTTCATCTATATCAACATATATTTTCATTAGTCTCCCTTCATAATTCGATAACTATCACTATCAAAATGCTGAGTTGAAAATTCAAAAAGTTCAGTATCCTCTAAAGCAATCATCTGATGTTTTAGTCCTCTATAAACATGAAAGTTGTCTCCTGAGCTTAAGACCACTTCTTTTGCCGTTGTAATATTCTCATAATCAGAATACTTTACTAAAATTTTTCCTGACTGAACATAAAAAACTTCGTCTTTTAGCTTGTGGTAGTGCCAAGAACATTTCTTGCCTTTTACAAAGTATAATAGTTTTCCACAATATTCCTCGTTATTAACGATCCATTTTTCGAATCCCCAACCTTTAGGAACAAAGTGCATTTCTAAACTAGTCATTAATTACTCCTATTTCCAAAATTTATATATGCCTTTATCTAATTCATATTCTTGCCATACAAAACGATTACGCATCGGTTGTATTTTAGCCCATTCCCACATTTTTGTTAAGCCCTCTTCCAAATCAATAGTGTGTTTAAAATCTAATAAATCAATTGATTTTTGCCAAGTCGACCAAGCATGCTTTGCTTCATGGCGCTGTTCTAGATATAAGGGCCTAAGTTTTGTTCCGGTGACTTTAATAAGTATTTCACATGCCTCATTAATTGTATGTTCTTTGATACCACCCAAATTGATTATTTGGTCAACACATTGTGCATTTTGTGATGCATTCCAAAAAGGAACTAATGAATCATCAACATAACTAAATGCTCTTTTTTGTTCACCATCTCCAAATATTGTCGGCTGCATATCATTCATGATCTGAAACATCCAAATACCCAAAACATTTCTATATTTATCCCAAATATTTTGATTTTTTCCATAAAAATTATGAGGTCGGATAATTGTATATTCTAAACCGTGTTGATCATATGCAATTTTTAAATCCTGCTCAACAGAAAATTTTGCAACACCGTAAGGATCAATTGGACATTGCTGTAAATCTTCGCTAAAAGGAGGTTGGTATTTATTTCCATAGACTGACATGGAGCTGGCAAAAATAAATCTTTTAACATCATGCTCAATGCTAGCTGTAATTAAATTTACTGAACATATTAAGTTATTTTCATAATTATATTTTCTAATAAAGGGACTTAGGCCTTCGGCTGCATATGCTGCAAAATGATATACAATATCTGGTTTTTCATTTAAAAAAACACTCTTTACAAAAGATAAATCTTTTAAGTTATGTTCATAGAATTTAACTTTTTTGTTAATATTTTGTCTATAACCTCCGCTTAAATCATCGATACCTATCACATCATGGTTGGTATTTTCCAATATCCAGTCTGCTAATCTAGACCCTAGAAGGCCGGCGACACCAGTAATTAATATCTTCATTTTTTCTCCTTACTTAACATCTTGCATCGATGTACAGCTTTCATTAATTCAGGATTGATTGTGTGTCTAAAGTAACATTGCATAATATTTTTTACATTCATATTTACCTGATCTAGTCGCCAAATATCTTGTTTGTGCCAAGTTATAAATTCTGCATTTTTTTCATACAAAAATCTTTTTGCAAAAGTCACGTCATCACCGATACACTTAGATTTATATGGGCTGCACACTAGATCTACTTTTTCTCTATTAATTACCAAATCTTCAACTAAATCTTTACTAACTAAAAAAGCTGATCCACTAGCAAATTTTATTTGTGGCGGCTGGTGTGGATTATGTGTATTGTTGTAATAACCAATAGAGCCACCGTAGATATTGTCCTTTACTCCAATTTGCTCCATAGACTGCTGTAGAATTTCTAAATCTATATACGTACCGCAATTAGTTCTAAGAATATAATCAAATTCTTCATTCTCTATCAACCATTCAAAAGCGTCAATAGTTTTGTAGTATATATTTTCTCTGCCCTCTGGAGTATCTGAAAAAATACAATCTCCTATTGCAAAAGGATATCTCTTACTTTTAACGATCTGAGGCTCAAAGCCATCTTCTGCACCACCATTGGGCCAATATTTTTCGTATGTTTTTCGAATTTTAGAATCTGTAGGAAACTCAACTCCCTTACGATGACCATATATGTAATAAACTTTTATATTAGGCGGTGGGCTAGACGCCCACGTTTCTCTCATCGTATCGATCATTGCAGTATAACTTGATTTTCGTCCTTCTTTAAGACATCTACCACAAACACATATTTCATCATTTGCTAATGTAAGAACTATAATTTTCATAATTTTTTAATACTACCCGCCATTGGCTCTTAAGTGTTCTAATATAAGATCTTCTTTTTTATAATTTATATTATAATAATTTAAAATTTTAGCTAAAACTTTAGATTTATTATCTATCAACTCTGTAAACTCAATATGCAAATATCCATCTTTTTCGGGAAAAAAAATCTCAAGATCTTCGCGAAACTTTTTAAAGCTTGCTCTACAGTATTCTTTATTAATAGTTTTTGTTTTATATGCGCACGGGCCTAGGCGGCGCATTTGTGATTCAAAAGAGTCTTCCCATTTTCTTTTTAAAATAACAATTTTTCTTTCTTCTAGAGGTATGGATAATAAAATTTTTCTGTGCTCTTCAATTGGTAAAAGATGTTCCTGTATTATATAATCTTTAGAACAGACCCAATCTGTTAACATTTCTTTTGAAATTATATCAGCTGTACTACTAGGGTAATATTCATACCCTGAAACTCTTCCGGGGAGGGCCGGTACAAAATGTCTTGGTAAACCAGAAATTTTTATTAATGCCTCTGTAACACTTGTACTAGCAGATCTCATACATCCTAAAACTAACATTTTTTATTGTCCTTGTTAAAAATTACCATGCAGCCCGCCCTCCGTTAATTACAATATTTTCTCCAGTCATATAAGAGCTGGCATCAGAACACAAAAATACTATAGCCCCCTTATATTCATCTTTTCGTGCCATTCTTCCCATTGGAATTAAATTTGTTAATCTATCAACGAAATCTTTTGGTTGGTTGACATATACGCCGCCCGGGCTTATACAATTTACTCTAATATTTTTGTCTGCATAATATGTGGCCAAATATTTTGTAACTCCCACTATAGCAAATTTTGACGCAGAATATGTAATCGGCTTTTTACCATCCTTATATATTCTTTGGTCAGGAGCATGAACACCTAAATCAGAAGATATATTAACAATAACTCCAAATTTATTTTTTGCAAATATTTCACCAAACACTTGTGCACACAAAAAAGTACCAGTCAATGTAACGTCTAATCCGCTATTCCACTCTTCCAAAGTTAATGTCTCAAAAGCGCCTGCTACCTTACCCTTAGAGGAAACAGCAGGATTTCTTGCAGCATTATTAATCAATACATTGATATCTGGATGTACCTTAGCAAGATTGATAATACTCTGTTTATCGGTTACATCTAGATATGCGGAGCGAGCGCGGGTATGACCATACTGTGAATTAATTTTTTTAGCTATATCAGTAGCTTTAGAATCATTAATATCAGCTAAAATTGCAATGCCCCCATGCTCCACTATTGCCTCAGCATGCATTTGTCCTAACAAGCCAGCGGCGCCTGTTATAAGTACCACTCTGTCTTTTAAACTAAAAATGTTCTGCATATAACTTCTCAAATATTATTTTATGTCTTTGTATCGTCTGCATTTCTTTATTAGGCTCTCCGCGGGCAGTCTGCAATATAAAAACACCATTATAATTTATGCTATTAAGAGAATCAAAAATGATATTAAAATCAGTATCTCCTGTTAAAGGCTCAACAGTTTTAGCACTATAAGTCCTATCTTTAATATGTACATTAACTATTTTTTCTGCAAAATGTGTTATAAAATGTCTATGATCTAGGCCAAATGAAGTGGTATTTCCAGTATCATATGTAACATAAAAATTATCACATAATTTAACTATTTCTTGCAAACTATCAATTGGTAATTCAGTTTCAAAAGCAAATTTAATATTAGGATATTTTTTACCTATCTTTTGTATGTTAGAACAAAATTTGTGTCTTTTTTCAGCATCATTAAGATCACTCTCATCCAAAAGTGGTATTGTTAAATAGCCATTAAATTTACCGTCTATCTTAAAACAAAATTCGTCCAACATTTTTTGTAGAAATAAATCTTCTGATATTTTAGCATCAACTAAATTATCCATACAAATTGAATGAATACTATATTTTTTTTTATTTTTTAGTGCTAAGAAAATTGGATTGTTTTGATAGGAATTTTTAGTTATAAGCCACTCCACTCCGCTTAATTGCAAATCATCTATTAAAGTAAATTCTTGTTCCCAGTTTTTTGGAAATTCCTGATAGTGCCCGGCGACCGGGGGAGAGAGCCTACCTTGCATTATGCCTAACTTCACTGAACAAAAACCCTATTTAGTCTTATTTCTTCTGATATCATATGACCATCATATGAAGTAGCATGGTAAACATAATCTGCTACTTCTTGTGCGGTCATAAAAGTATCGTAGAGTTGCCCTAGCTTTTCAACATCTCTACCCATATCGGTTTGGATCGATCCAGGTGAAACAGTAAAAACTCTAATATTATCTTTTTTCATCTCTTTATACAAAGATCTAGACAAACCTAACAAAGCATGCTTTGATGCACAATAAGCAGAAGTATTTGAACTTCCCCCATATGCTGATGATGATGCAATATTAATAATTCTGCCCCATTTTTTCTCTTTCATTCCGGTGGAGAACTCTTTTATCAATATGAAAGGTGCAACTAAATTAACGTCAATACATTCAGAAAATTTTTCAATGGTAATATCCTCTAGTGACAAGACAGGAAAAATTCCTGCACAATTAATTAATATATCAATATTGCCAAATTGATTTTTTACTCTTTTTGTTAAGTCAATTAAATCATTTTTTTTATTTAAGTCACAGCACTGTACATGTAATTTAACAGAACTATTTTCATTGAGCACCTGTAACTCATTCAACAAATTATTTGTTTTTTTTCTATCTCTACCAACAAGACAAATATTATTACCCTCTAAAAAATATTTTTTTGCTAAAGCACTGCCAAGACCACCATAAGCCCCAGTAATTAAAACATTCTTAGCTTGTTGTGTCATCTTTTTTCCTTAATTTTTTTGCGATAGGTAGTTCTGTATCATATACTTTTTTGATTCCATCTCCGAGCATTATTTGCATTTTCCTAATCCCATCTATTAATTGTCCAGAATTCTCAATAGATGCTGCTTGATCAGAACCATAATCCGTCCTATCATGTGTTATATGAAACTCAACACACTCGGCGCCCAAAGCAACAGCACCAACACAAGCGTCATGACCACTATAATGATTAGAAAAGCCAACTTTACTGTCTGGAAATTTCTCTTTTAATGTGCAAATATGTTTAAGATTCAACTGGTTGATATAAGTCGGATACGTGCTTGTGCAAGCTAAAACGTACTCAACATTATCTAAAATTTTCATTGCTGCACTAATTTGCTCCTCAGTACACATCCCAGTAGATAAAATAACTGGGCGACCGGTCGCATTTAATTTTTCTAAAAATGCTTTGTCGGTCGCTAAAGCTGAAGCAACTTTATGATATTTGACATTTAAATGTTCCTCTACTAAATCAACACTATTAAGGTCCCAGCAAGAAACAATAAAATCTAGCCCCTTGGACAAGGAATACATCTCTAGCTCTTTATATTCTTGCATAGAAAATTCTAGGCCTTCTTTTTGCTGTCTGTTCGTTGTACCCCATGGAGATTCCCTAGGCTTATCTAATTCCTCTTTTGTATATACTAATTCAATAGTTCTTTTCTGAAATTTAACCGCGTCGGCGTCTTCTGCAGATGCTTTGTCAATTAATTTTTTAGCCAAATCTATACTTCCATTGTGATTAATGCCAATTTCAGCGATTATATAAACATTATTCATTTTGTCTCCTTGAAAAATTTTATAGTATTTTTAAGAGCTAAAGCTTTTTGTTTTGCTAACTCTAGATTTCTGTAGTTTGTTTTAAATTGCATAATTTTAGGCTGCACAGACTCAGCCACTGGGCATAACCCTTTTTGATAAGAAATATCTTTATAAATCTGTGGACATCTAGAGACAAAATTTCTTTCGGCAATAACAGGCTCTAAATAAGGCACACTCCAAGCACCATAGAATCCATCACCTCCAAAACTGATATATTTTTGTCTAAACTGCTGCCAAGATATACCATGATTTTCCAACCCTTCAAACCTAACACCAAGCGTAAAATAAGAATTTTCGCAATGGTCTGGAGTTTTTTGATAAATCATGTAGTCAGTGTTTGACATCTCATCAATAAACATTTCTGCTACTACCTGCCTAACCTTCACCTTTTCGTCAATATTTTCTAGTTGTGCCAAAGATACAGCAGCTAGTATTTCACTCATTCTATAGTTCCAGCCTATGTGACTATGTCGTTTATAATTTGGATCTTGATAGATACTTTGATTTAGTTTTATCTGGCCTGTTTTAGCTTTGAGGTTTTTATATCCATGGCCGGCAATTTTTCTAGCTAGTTCTGCGTATTTCTTATTGTTTGTTGTAATAATTCCGCCTTCACCACAAGACATATGTTTTGAATTTTCAAAACTCCAGCTCGATATATCCCCTAGAGTTCCAGCCATTTTTCCCTTATATTTAGACAAGAAACACTGTGCGTTGTCTTCTATGATAGGAATATTATATTTTTTTGATATGGCTAAAATTTCATCCATTTCGCATGGTAAACCATACAGAGAAACGACAATTATAGCTTTTGTTTTGTCTGTGATTTTCTTTTCAATATCTTTAGGATCTATGTTAAAAGTATCAGGATCTATATCAGCATATACTGGAATGGCATTAGCATGAATTGTAGCTGTTGTATCCATAATTACAGTCAAGGCTGGTGATATAACTTCATCGCCCGCTCCTACTCCGAGAGCCTCTAGAGAAGAATGTAGAGTTGATGTGCCAGAGTTCATAGCCACTGCATATTTAGATTCAAATTTCTCAGAGAAGCGATTTTCAAGCTCTTGACACCAAGTACCAGCAGTTGAAGACCATCTTTCTGTGTTTAAGACTTTTTGAATATATTCAAGCTCACGATGGTGATATTTAGATGGATTTTTTAGCATTTTTTTGTTTTGTTTTAATGTCTTCAATCATTTTATTTTGATTGTTTACCCAATCACACTCTCTAAACCAATTGATATCTTTCAGGTGCTGATTGTCTTTGACATATGCTAACACATTTTTAAATGTTAGTTCAAGTTTTAATACTAAAAAATCTTTTATTATTGTTTCAAAAAATAATAAGTCCTCTTGATAATCAAGAGTCATCCTTATATCTTTTTTCTTATATATTTCTGGTATATTTTTAATTTTTTCTACAGTAATGTTATTTTCAGATTCAAAATATAATTTAATAAATTCTGTGTCGTTATTTTGTTTAGATTCACAGACTTTATTTAGCGCGTCGTAAGTAATACCATATACATCGTTATAAAGGCCGCGGCCATCAATAAAATCACTTTTACTGTTTTTAAATTGCTTAAATACAAGATCAGCTAGTCCATAATCACAAAATAAATCATCACCGTCAACACTCACAAAAAAGTCTACATTATATTGTCTACACGCGCCAAGCCAGCGCTCTAATTTATCTTCTGTGCTACCTCTAAAATACTTTATGTTATTATTTTGTGCTAGATTGCAAAGCTCATCATCAGATTGCAACAGGGTCGTACATAATATTATCTCATCTGCTTCAACAGAATTTTTCATATTCTCTATCAAGTATTGTATACTAGGTTTACCGCATATATCAAGTAATGCCTTTTGTGGCAGCCTAGTTGACTCTGTTCTAGCAGAAATAAAAATACATTTCAAGTAATACTCCTGTAATTGGAGAAGAAAGGAATCGAACCTTTATCTTTCATATGCGATTTTAGTATTTTTCCAATTAAACTATAAAAACAGACTTGAACTGTTATCTCTAAACTCATGGCATACAACTATTTTTCCGTTTAAAATACTTCCCCTAAATGTTTAACAACTATATTTTAAAATAAGATATTTGTTAAACAGTGATTATAATAATACTGTAAAATTTTGTGGTTTAAACAACATTCTAGATTTCCATTTTGGGTATTGTAACCAATTACTATACACCAAATATCCTATATTAGAATTTTTCATAGCTTCTTGTACTACATTTGTGATAAGATAAAACATTAAACCTTTGTTCAGAAAGCTGCCATGAGCCCATACTAAATGTATAACGGCTAATTCACCCTCAACGGCTAGCTTACAGTAAGCAAAAAGTTTTTCATTTGTTTCTATGTCTTCCTGTTTATAGTGCTTAAAATATTTAAACACACCATACCATTGTGAGTAATGCAAATCATCTTCCCACTTATGCCTATAGCCGGAATGTGCTTTTTTGAACTGCTCAGTTGATCTTAAATACCATGGATTAATGTTAGTTTTTATTTTTTTTTGAGAAAAGTTAATTTCAGAAAAATCTTGTATATGGTGATTAAAGTTATATTTTTTAAAATAAAAATTATTTTTTTCAGCTACTTTTATGTCTCTTCTGACTGCACTAGATAATTTATTATAATAATTTTTAAAATTGCTTTGATATAAATCAAAATCAATTAAAGCCATGGGTAAATTTTCGTTATGAAATCTAGGTTTTAAAGAACTGTTATTAATATTAGGTAATAATTTATTATAGTCACAACTAAAAGATTGACTACAAAGATTTAAATCCCAGTATTTATAACAATCACTGTAGTAAGATAATCCTTGAAGTTTTATATTATCATTATTGTAAACTTTTATTTTCATAGTAAATATCTATCTCATAATTTGTTTAATTTCTTCATCAATTAATAAGATACTATTATAGTGTTTATAAACATATTTAAAATACTGTAGTTGCATAGCATTTGCGTAATACCCATGACCAGAGCTATAGCCAAAGCTACGGCCTTTTATATCTTGTTTGTCCATGTGACCTTGATAATAAAGATCTTCATATTTATTACCGGTCTTATAGAAAGTAAAACCTGCTAACTTTAAACTTTTTATGGGATAAGATAATAACATTGTAATTGCAGCTATTCCAGTGTTAAATTCAACTCCTATGTTACTATAAATTTTTTTATAATCAGACACTCCAATCCAGTAAAAAGGTAAATTATACTTATTAATATTTTGAAAATTTGAAGGTACAGCGCTTACATATTCATCAGGCCAGCTTAAAAAATTACCTTCTAAATGGTCAGCTTTAATAGCACTGCCAACAACTAGTTTTAAATTTTTAAAATGCTGTTCGTGATCATCTAGCGCAATTTTTCTTTTAATGCCTGGCATCCATGGAGTACCAAAATTGCAAAATAAAATGTCTGTTCTACTACCATAATCTTTTCTTAAATTTTTTGGCGGTATTATTTCATTAGGTCGAACGATAATATCTGCACTGTCAAATTCAGACCCTCTAGATGAATCGATCAAATATGGAGCAGGGCCAATTAAAACTACATCTTTATTTTCTACAAGACTTAATAAGTTTTCATTTAAAGATATACCAAACACACACTACTCCGTAATAATTATATCAGATTTTTTCCTAAGCAGTGTTAATCCATTACATCTAGGAATTGTCATATATTCCCACTTGTTTAAATCTAATTTAGAAATAGGCCTATACGGACCGCCTTTATCCCATTGCTTATCTTTTGGATTTTCCACTGATTTATAATTAGGTTGAGAATTACCGTACATTAAATCATGCAACACAATTAAATCTTTGGGGCTTGCTGTTTTTGAAACCAGCTCCAATTCTTTTTTAACATGTGGCCCAGAATGCCAGTCATCAATATATATAAGATCGCCTGTGTCTTGTTGAATAGTGTTTCTAGCGTTTCGAAATATTTGAAAATCATGTTCAAAAAATTCTATCGCATCTTTTTTAAAAAACTGCCATTTTTGTTTCCATTGCTCTGGAAAATTAAAATCTGGTCTTATATCATCAACATCAACCGATATTAAGTTGCAGTTTAATATTTGGCATGCATAAAGAAAAGGCAGAGTACTCCGGCCAGTGCGCACCCCAAATTCGTATATTGTCGTAGGTTTTATTGATAAAGCCAAAGAAAACAGTGTTAAAATGTGTTCATCAATATCTTTTTCGTTATTTAAAACTAAATTTATCATTAATTCTAATGGGTTCATTGGTCTCTCCACTCTAAAGCTCTAATATTTAATCTCAAATCAATTTCTTTTCCATTTGGTCTAACTCTTCCAAATCTTATAAAATTTTTTTTAATTTTCAAATTACTAGTATCTAAATGCCATCTTAATGTTGACTCTGCATGTAAATGACCTCCGGAAGCAGCATGTTCATTTATCCTATCAAACAAAGAATAATATTTTAACATATTATCTAGATTGCTTATTGCAAATCTATCATTACAGCCAGCTCCTTGAACCATGTCAAAATTATGAAAATCTGGTACATTGATTTTGTCTAAATCTAAACTTTGTGGTATGTCAGTATAATATTTAACATCAAGTCTTGAAAATATTACTTTATCATACTTTATATGATTTTTAGTTGAGTATTGTTTTAAAGCCTCTCCACATTTTTTTCTTGATAAAAGCATGTTTAGATATGTTTGTTTTGGTCTATCTCCAGAGTATGGGCCGGCCGGCCAATTTTGCTGCCATTTTAAATTTTTAATATCTATTTCTTCATCATGTTCGATACAAAAATATTTTGTATTTAAGTTAGAGAAAAATAGCTCAATATCATCTTGATAATTCGTAATTGTAGTGTGCGCGAAAACATCACAGTCTTCGTGGGCATCAATTAAAAACTTCTTAATATTATCACTGGTGTATTTAAGTGATCTTCCAGTTCCTGTAAAGCATATTGCTGTTTTCATAAATTTATTTTTTCTCTAATATTCTAGTTGTAGAATACTCTCCTATTCTATCAAAAAATAAGATTTTGTTAACCATATTCTGCCCAACAACAGATTTACCTCTCCAATCGGAACCAATAATCATAGTATCAACATTATTTTCGTGCAATCTTTCAATCAACTCATCATCACTTGAAAAAGACACTACTTTATCAATACATTCGATGGCTTCTAGAAAAAACATCCTATCGTTTAAATTATTTATAGGTCTTGAAGGGCCTTTGTTTTTTTTTACACGATCATCGGTATCGACACCAACTATAAGATAATCACCTTGTGATTTGCAAAATTTAAAAAGTTCAATATGTCCTCTATGGAGAATATCAAAGCAACCATTTGTCCAGATAGTTTTCATTAATAATTTGCATACCAAGGGCTATCAATAAGCTGATATGTTTTTATCATTTGTTGAATACCATCGTCTAGATCATATTTGCACTCAAACCCAGCATCATAAATTTTTTGGCTACTAACAATATAATCTCGTTTATCTGGATCTTGTGTAAATTCTGCTTTTATAATTTCTAATGGTAGATGCTCTCTTATCTTTTCTGCTAATTGCAATTTGTTCATATTTATAGCATCGTTGCCAACATTATATGTCTGGTTTTTGCAAGCATCCCAATTATTTATTATAAACTGATACACTCTACAAATATCCCATATGTGAACATAATTTCTCATAAACTCACATTCATATAGCACCAGTACTCTATCTTTCATAGCTTTTAAAACAAAATTATTTACTAACAAATCTGTGCGAGCCCTACTTGAAGGCCCAAATACAGTTGCTAATCTTAATGTTGTGCAGCCATCGGCATGCTGAAAAGCTCTTTCTGCATCAACTTTTGTAATTCCATAAAGGGATATTGGATTGAGAGGAGACTCTTCTGTACATATAGAGCCATTGTCGCTAACGCCATATCCAGAATTTGTACAAGGATAAATTAATATTTGATCTTTTGATTTAATATCGGCAATCCACTGATTAATTTCATAATTTACCTGCTTAGCCTCTGTCGGCCTTTTTTCACAAAGAGGATAGCCAACTAAACATGCTAGTGGAATAATAACATCTGCTTTGTTAATATGTTTCTTAAGAAGATCTTTTCTTCTAACATCAATATTTTCAAAATTAAATTTTTCGTTTCCAACGTATCTTAATAAAGATTCTGGTCCATATAACAAATTATCAACTACCTGAACATTATGACCGTCACATAATAAATAATTAATCAATTCGCTTCCAATATAACCTGCGCCGCCTGTAATTAAAACATTCATTATCTTTCAATTCTTCCTAATATCCAATCTTTTAGCATTATCCAATCACATGCCTTTGCCCACATAGGACTTGAAAATGCTGCCGGCTTGTTCTTCTCAAAAAAGTAATGACCGGACCAGGCAAAAGGATAAACTACAAAAGGAGCAAAAATTAATAACATAGGAGCCCTTGTAAGACACATCATAATATAAATTATTGTTACTAATTGGCCAACAACGTGCATTCTTCTATTCCAAATATTTTGGTGTAAAGTTAGATAATGTTTATAATAATCTTTAAATAACATTGACACCTCGTTGTTGTACAACTTTTGTTGCACATTCATTTGCAAACATTATAGACTTGTTTATGTTGTTTGTTTTTAAATATTTCGCCACTAAGCCAGAAAGAAAAGTATCACCTGCCCCTGACATATCTTTAACATCAACTTTTTTGACAGCAAACACTTTATTTAGGTGCCTACAGCCTAGAGCACCAAGTGTAACAATTATATTTTTTTCACCCTCAAGGGTAAATTTGGTTTTCATATATTCTTTTTCGTTTATTTTTATAAATTTAGCTTTTGTGTACCATTTACCTAAAATTTTTTTAGTATCAATAAAAACATTATCATGATTTGTGCAAATAAAATCTATATCCTCATCAGCTAAAAAACCCTTATTATAATCTGAAATTACAATTAATTTATATTTAGAAATCATTTCTTTATTTAAAATTTTTATTCTTTCTATATTCTCTTCATTTGAGTCGACTCTTAAAAACATATGATTTGTTTTTTCATCAATATATCGAGTTTTCTCTATTTCCTCTAAATTAGAGACTAAATCACACTGCACGCCCAGACTTTTTAAATTTGCTGCAACATTTGCGGCCATCCCACCATTTTTTTTAATTTGAGTCGGAAGGAAGATTGGTACTGGAGCATCAGGACACATTCTTTGGCAATTTCCGTAAATAAATATATCCTGACATGAATCGCCTATTACTAAAACATCTGTCACCAGCTTATTTCCCAATCTTTAAAATCTGCTGCGAGACAGTCAATTTTGTAATCTTTTCTGCCTCCATTAACTTCTTGAATTTTATTTTTTGCAACATTCCTAATACCATTTAATCCGTGTGTTAGTTCTAAATTATTTCCGTCTTTAATACCTTTTCTGTAGTTTGACTCATTGTGCCAGATATGTAGATTCATTTGTGACAATACAACAATAGCTCTTATTACCTCACCACTAATATTATCTGCCTCAGCTAAAAGCATATCAATATCATGTACTATGTCTTTAATTTCTTGAGAGTACTCTTTTTTATGCTCTGTAATAAACACTTCTTTTAGCTGCACAATCGATAGTCGATCGATAAGTTCTGATAAAGTAGGCAAATATTTACGGTTGTTCATTGTTTTTATACCATTCTATTGTTTTTTTAAGGCCATCGTCTAGTGTGCCTAAAGTATTATTTAACGTCCAGCCAAATAAATTTCTAGCTTTATTAATATTAAGAAGTTTTTTTCGAACGCCAACAAAACGATTAGTATTATACCATATTTCGCCAGTAAAACCTGAAAACTTTTTTATTTTTTCAGCCAGATCTTTAATTGATGTTTCCTCTCCGGAGCCAATATTTAATAAATCACCATCATAATCAACACACATTAATAAAGCTTTAATCTGATCTTCAATAAATATTAACTCTCTAGTTTGTGTACCATCACCCCAAACTTCAACCTTATCTTGATTGTTTTTTATTGCATCACAAAATTTCTGTACTAGTGCAGAAACGACGTGACTTTTAGAAATATCAAATTCATCATGTGGCCCATAAAGTGTAGCAAATGCAAGAGTTGTGCCTGATAAATTATATTGTTTTTTGTATGCTTTAATCCCCTGCTGCATAACACACTTTGTTAGGCCATATGTTTCTACAGAAGAGTGTAATGGCCCAGTAAAATAGTCCTCTTCACTTAGAAACTCTTTATTTCCTGGATATGAACATGTGCTCCCTATACCTATTAAGCGAGCATCTGGTTGATATCTCTTCCAGCACTCTAAAGTATTCGTGTGTATCAAATTATTACGAAAAAATTGATCAGCTGGATACTTCAAAGTAAAATCGCCGGCACCTTGAAAAGCAGCTGCATGGATAATCAAATCATATTTTCCAGAAGTAAATATTTTTTTTGCTAAAGACCATTGTGTTAGATCATATTCACTGCCAAATGCAGTTACATTTACATTCATTTTTTGTAAAATTGGTACTAAATTTTTTCCTAAAAAACCAGTCCCACCAGTTATTAAAACATTTTTATAGTTAAAATTTTTCATTACTTCAATATACGTTAAAATTTATATTTTGTTAATCCAATAATCCATATAGATTTTTGATTTGCTACGGGTAGCAATAATATCATATTGTTGCTCTAAAAATTGCTCATCAATTCTATTCCAATCATCTATTATTAAAATAGGCATATCCTCATAAAAAGATATATTATTGCATTTTTTTACAATTGGAATGGTTCCTAGCGCGATCGACTCCCATATTCTATGACAATCGACTCCTCGACCTTGAGGAGAAATACAAAATTTACTAGATTTTAAATCTTCAAGATATTGTTTAAACGGTTTTTTTGAAGCACAAAAGACATAGTCTTTATTATAAAACTTGTCATGTACATCAGATCTTGCAGCAGCGTTTGTATTAATGTCAAAATTTAAATAAGCTAAATGTTTTCTAGACATTTTAGAATTAGCCACTTCTTCCAGTAAATCAATGTTACCATGAGCCCATCTTTTATTAGCGATACCTAAAGGAATAGAGCTTAATTTAGCATGTGGTAAATTTGCATTTTGAGCATACCACTTGATTACTTTTACATTTTGTAAAAACTGTATGTATCCAACGTCAATACCAAGTGCACTGTTATGGGTAATAATCTTTACTCTATGATTTATATGCGGCATTACATTTTGAAAAAAATATGGTACAAAATCAGTTTTTATAAAAACAACTTGACCCTCTTCAGTAATTTTTTTTGGACTATCTTGCTGGTGCTCATCCCATATCATATGCGCATGATTTCGAAAGCCGTTACCTGTAACATAAGGATAAGAATCTGCAGTAAGCGAGACTCCCTCTCTAAGATATGACATGTTTTATTCCTTAAGTTTAGTGTTATTATACACTAAATCAATTACATTTTTATATTTTTTGTATGGCCTAGGCATATGATAATCAACATAAAAATCTTTATTTAAGAATTGTTCATTATAGTTAGAATTGTTGCCGCGATCAATTCTTCTTATTGTTTGAGGGTCATTGCTCATATTAAAGCCGCGTCTAAGTAAAACTATTCTATCTTGATTGTTTATTTTCCATGAGTCAAGTTTTTTATAAAAAACTTTTTCATCAGTAAACCAGCCGTAACCATGTGACATCCACTCAGCAAACTCTAAAGAAAAGTTATTTAAGTTTGATTTAATTATTTCTTCGAATGTTTTACCTTGTGCAGACATATAACACATTGGATATGCTGGATATGCTGGATTTCCGGGCAAATAAGCGTCTGATGAGTAAAAAACTATGTTATTGTCGTCATAATCAACTATATTTTGTACAAAATAGTCTTTATTCAAAGGCATCATATCAATATCAGATATTAAGCAAGTCTCATCTTTATATTTTGTTGCACCAAAAAATCTAACTATTTGTGCTTGCTGAGCAGTTGAAAAACCGTCTATCGGTCTAATATACGTAATATTACCTAATGTATCGTCAATATCTAAGTTATTTTGTGATATAACAAATAGCTCTGGCTTAATTCCCCAACTAGACCACCTTTTGGCTACTAAAGGCCAGAAATCATAATATTCTTGATTATCATCAGTTGCTAATATGACTCTATCTATTTTCATAATACGCTTTTAGAATTCCAACGTGTTCATCGATTGTATTTTCAGTCTCATTGAAGACTTGACCTACAAATTCATAATTCTGTCTTTGTGTTGGAAATGGACGTCCTCCAAAAAACTCGTCATGGACCATACAATTGTCTTTTATTCTTGCGGCCATTAAACTAGCAAAAAATTCATAGTCTGTGCCATATCTATCTTCTTGAGCAAAATTATCAATAAGATCTTTCATATCTGGTAAGACACCTTTCTTAGCTCCCCACATACCACCTAAAACAGGAAATTTATGCCATGGATGGTCTCTCATAATATGAAATCCTTTATCGCTAGCTAACCACTCATCAACAGCTGCTTTTTCTCTTAAATTTATTCTAGAATCAGTATCGCGAGAAACCATAACATCTACATTAGATTCTCCTGCTGGCTCAAACCTCCAATACATTGATTTCCAATCACCCATGCCTGGCTTAATAACAACTTGACAGTTTTCTCTAGATTCTAAATCAGCAATAAACGCATAAGGAGTGGTTTCAGCGATATAGAATCTTCCTATCCAACCAGGATAGATTTTGTCTATTAAGTCTGCGTTTCTTTGTGCTCCAACCAAATATTTTAAATCAGTGCCCCAAAGAGAATAGCTAATTATCTTCAACTTCAACCTCTAACTTAGAGTATTTTTCAAATACCTCTTTTTCCTCTTCACGCTTCCAAGAAAAATTGTCGGGGTTGGTTGAGATGCCTGTTGGATTAAAGTAATATAGACCAACAGGAGTATTCATTTTCATGAATTTTGAACCTTTTTGTGCAGCTCTTAGCCACATCTCCCAATCACCTGCACTGTTGTATTTTTCATCAAATAGTCCATGTTTTTTATGTAAAGACTTGCGCCACATTGGTGCGGCGTGAGGCATATTAACCATCTTTAGGTGATCATATGAAAATTCTGGAAAATTATACTTCCTTCCATTTGAAGAGTTAGTGTCCCAAGTTTCATTTGGCTGATCAGTAATCAACATATCAGCATATACTAAATCAACATCTGGATTTGCTAAAAGAGCAGCTGCTTGTTTTTCATAAGCAAATGGCGCATGCCTATCATCTAAATTAGCATTAGTAATATATTCACCTGATGCCATCTCAACTCCCATATTCCAAACAGCATAAATACCCGGATCTTCATCCAGTTTTTTATATACAATATTGTCAGGGTATTTTTCTAAATAAGGCTTTATAACATCTTCTTCATTACCAGGTGAATTAGCATCAATAAGAAGAAGTTCACACTTCTGCTCAAACATTGTTTGGTTTGTAATATCTTCCATAAACTGCTTAATATATTCGTCACCATTATAAACTGACGTAATAACAGAAACTTTTGGAAGTTCTGATATATCAACTGGTTTTTCGCCATATATAGCTTCAATATATTGATTATTTATTTTATCTTGTGAGAATTCTTTTATAACCCACTTTTGAAGCTGTTTTGCTCTTTTCTTAAAACGACCATGATCCTTATACATATCTTCTAGAGACATCTTAATTGATCCCTCTTCAGGATATGCCCACATTGATTCTTTAATAATTACATCTTGCCAGACCACACCTTCCTGAACTGGGCCGAGAGTATAGCTAATTTTACTAAACATATGTTTATTCTTTTCTTTACCATTTTTTTGCTTTTGTGGCATATAAAGAAAGTCTAAATGTCCGGACCAATCAGTTGCAATAACTGGAAGAGCATTATAAGCTGCCTCGAAAAGAGGAAGACCAAAACCCTCGCCATGAGTTGCTGATACTAAAGCTTTTACTTTAGGGTGTGTATAAAGACCAGCCATTTCTTCTTCGGAAAGAAAACCATGTAGTAAATAAACTTTACATTTTCTATCAGGAAAATTTGCTAAAAATTGTTTAAGTTTAAATGCCATGTTTGTTCTATCAATAATAGAATTTTTAGCTAAATTAGTTTTTAAAATTAATCCAACGTTTTCATTATCTTTAAACTGTTCAATAAAACATTTTATTAGTTGTTCTGTATTTTTCCTAGGACTAAGCTGTGCAACACAAAGAAAATTAAAATCTGTTGTCAAATTTAAATTTAATTTTTTAGTTTCTACATCTCTAACTGGATAATGTATACATTCTACAGGTTTCTCACATTTATAGACAAATTGCTCACCTGTTTGATTATTAGTTGCTTGATAGACCGTATTAACAAAGCTCTCAACGGCATGCCTACTAATAGTCAAAATCTTATCCATAATCATGCTTTTTTCAATCCACTTGGGCGCTATTTGGGTTGTTTCTATCCCAGCGGTAACACCAATATTAATTGGTGCTAATCTTTCCCACTCGTTTGGTATTGTGACCTGAACTGATATATCATATTGAGGTTGATTATGTGATTGTGTTGTATAAGCTATAGTTTTCTCTAAGAGTGAATCAATCCATTTTCTTTCTTCGGTATCTTCCCAGATCCAGCTAGTTTTACCCCAAACGATTGGATGAAGATATATATCAAACAAATCTTCCCGAGTTCTTAAAGCTCTTAAGACTGTGCGCGCGTGGTGTCCATACCCAGATTGTGTTAAAAACGGACCTTTAATAAAAACTTTCTTCATATTATACCTCAATCAACTCCCAAGAATTATATCCTTTTCTATTTTCCCAAGATCCATGCTTTTTAACAACACCCTCTATCAGATCTTTCCATAGTAAATTAAACTTTTTAAAATTATAATTTTTTAATACATGCTGTCGTCCGGACTCACCGAGCGCTGCTCTCTCTTCCTTTGACATGTTATATAATTTCTCCAACGCATCTATAAAATCGTCTTCATTAATTCTATCTTCATAAATATAAGGAATATCTTGTGAGCCAATAACAGCCTTTGAGGCAGGTTCTATACCAACACCAAACCAATTTTCACCATCTGTAACTTGCTCCTGAAGACCACCTGTCATATTAACAATGATTGGTGTGCCGCAGGAAAGAGATTCTAGAGTAGCTAGTCCAAAACCCTCTGCATCAGAAATATTTACAGTAACATCAGCTATATTATATATCTTAGCCAGTTGCGTAGAATCAACCTTCTGTTGAGAAAATTGCACTTCACCATTGGTTAATCCTAATTTACTAACTTGTGCCAAGAGATCTGGGCCGTTTGGGTCTTTTGGATCTGTATGCATTATTAAAGTTGCATTCTCTCTTCCAACTTTTTCTAAAAATTTAGCGAACCAGAATATTAAACTTCCGGACTGCTTTCTTCTAGCATTTCTATTATTCCAAAATACAATAAACTTGTTTGCTAGATTTGAATCTTCCTGCAATTGCGCTACTTCGGCACCATCCATCGGCTTAAATACATCTGAATCAACTGCGTGTGGCAAATAACATGAATCAACATTAGGAGACACATTTTTAACAATATCATGAGTTACCTTAGAGATACATGCAATGTGATCGCAAGAATCATACCAAACTTTATTAAAATCAGGATAAGGTAAATTATCCCATACATGATAATATACCATTGGGATTAAAGATCTAACCTCATCTTCAATTTCCCAAAGCCATGGAAAAAATCTGGGATCTGTCATAAACCATAGCAAGTCTGGCCTCTCGGTTCTCAATACCGATCTTACAGTCTCTTGTGTACCATATCCATCAACTGGATAAACAACCCAATCTTCACCATATGGATCAATTTGTTGAGGCTGATAGTTGTGATGTTTTATCGCACCACCAAAACAAATAAACGAATATTCACCGGTCTTAATCAACGATTCAATGAAATATCGAGTTTGTGTGCCAACTCCAGACGGTGAAAAAGGATGGTCAGATATAACAAAGATCTTAGTTTTTTTACTCATTTTTACCTACAATGTTCAGTATTATAAAACTCACATCCAAAACCAGAGGTACATGACAGACGATTTTTAATGTGATTATTTCTTGAGATATTGTAAACTGCTTTGTTTAATAAGTTAAGTGCATTGTCGGTTTTTTTTGGGCCACTAGTAACACGAAAAATCTCAACGTTATTAGACTTGGCAGTTCTTTTTAAAAGAGCAAAATAAGTTTCAATATTTTTAGGATCTAAATTATGCTTTAAGGCAAAGAATTTTTTATATAATGTTATTTGATAGCTAGTGACTCTATCAGTTTTCTTCTTAGAATCCCACCCCCATGAGCAAGTTTTCCAATCAATAACATGATGTTTGCCGTCTGGTGTTTTAATTACTAAGTCAATAAAGCCTTTAAACATCATTTCTGTATTTTCAATTGGAATGTACAGTTCCTCCTCGACCGATACAACTTCAAAATTAGAGAAAGTTTTTTTAAGTTGTGGTAGAATATACTTTAAAATATTTTTTGCTTGATCTCGCATATCTTGTACAAGATCTTTCTTAAGATCTATTTTTTTTTCTGTAAGAATTTTTAGCTCTTCTAAAAACTTTTGATTAAATTCATCAAGCATATTTTTAGATTTGTTAAGAGCTATGTTCTCACAAACATGGTGGATAGCAGTACCAAAAGCTGTATATTCATTGCCTAAAAATTCTTTAACTTTATCTTTATAAACAAGCTTATGCTTATAAGGGCACTCATTCCAGATTTTTAGTTCAGAGAAAGAAATATGTTTACGCATTCTTTTTCCTTTTAACTGATCGTACTTTGGCTTTAGCCGATTTGGTAACAACTTTTGGTTTATCTGGTATTAGAGAAAAAACCCAAGTTTGTTTTAATAAATTATCGTATTCATTGTTAATTTTTAAATGTTTATTTTCACAATCACCAAGTGTATATTTTGCAGGCGGAGAATACTGAAGAAGAGCCTGCTGACATTCTCTCCAAGTAACGATAATCTTGCTTTCATTTAAGTATTTTCTTTTTGGTACCGTGATTGTCAGATACATTAAATTTTTTTCTAGATCATTTTTATATTCAACTTTCATTATATGTTTCCTGTTGTTCGTGTAAAACATAAAGTTTTTTATAAATATAAGGACAAATTTCTTTTAAAAAAGCAGACTTACCGATATAAAATTCTTCAAAGCAAGAAGCTACATACTCTCTCAGCGAAGTGGCTGCGTATGGATTAGTGTATAAATCAATAGTTAATTGACCTAATACATCATATCCAATTTCCCTATAAAATAGTTCATCTAAATTTTCATCATACTCAGAATTTAATAAATTATATTGAGATATATCATATCCTTGATGCTTTAAGATTCTTTGTAGCTTGGATCTTTTTAAGATAAACTCATCCTCTACTTTTCCATCTCCATATATAAATTCAGTGTGCCTTTCTTCTAAAGCATGCGCAATCTCATGAATAATATCATCGATTAAGTCTGCATCATTATCTTGTATATTAGAAATAAATAAGCTTTCATCCATATACATTGCATTAACATTTCTATCATTCAGGAAATCAAATTGTCCTATATAAATAACATCAATATATTCTAAGTATTGGTTTGGAAGGACGTGTATTATAGTATCAAAAACAGCCTTTACATCAACATCACCTTTAATCTGATCTTTAAAAATTATGTGAAAAGGGCCAATTTTTGTTTCTAATAAGTCACTACTCTTCACGTAATTTACAAGATTCTTCATTTTGTTCAGCTATTTTCTTACCAACTTCAACATCATCTAGGGCTTGTTGGTAGCCTCTTACCCAGTTTTCCTCTGCTAATGCTAACACTAATTCTGGAAACTGATTTGCCATAACTGCAATAACCATTTCTAGTGTAACATTTTTATCTTCCGGGTTTATTTCTTCACCAACATACTCAACGATCATATTTTTTAAATGAGTATTTGGCTCCACATCCTTTGTTAATTCTGGATTTGTAGTAAATTCTTTTGCATTAATTGTTTCCATTATAATACCTTTGAAGCTAATGTGGCTACTTTTGATCTCTCACCTTTTACTAAAGTAATGTGAGCTGACAGCTGATATTGTTTAAATTTTTCAACCGCATACGACAAACCATTTGAAGTAGAATCTAAATATACACTATCGATTTGTTCAATATCTCCTGTCAAAATAATCTTAGTATTTTCACCAACTCTTGTAATTATAGTTTTTAATTCGTGAGTTGTTAAATTTTGTGCCTCATCAATTATAATAAAAGCATTGGACATTGTTCTGCCTCTAATATACGTAAGCGCTTCAATCTGTATTGTACCATCCTCAAAAAGGTGACTCATATGGTCTTTTTTGCCATTTAATAAGAAGTCAATATTATCTTGTATTGGCATCAACCATGGTCTCATTTTTTCTTCCATTGTACCTGGCAAATAACCAATATCTTTACATAAAGGCTGGACAGGGCGAGATATAACAAGTTTTTTATGTTGGTTTGTTTCAAGCACCTGCTCTAATCCAGAAGCAATTGCTAATAGGGTTTTACCACACCCTGCTTTACCAACTAATGTAACAATTGGAATATTTGGATCTAATAATGCTTGTAAAGCAAACATCTGTTCTTTATTTCTAGGTCGCATACCCCAAACGTTATTTTTTATTTCAGTTATCTTAAGTAAAGGTACATCATAATTTTTAAACATTACCAATGCAGTCTTTTTTTCATTAGCATTTGAAACTAACATTAAGAATTGATTAGGAAAAAACTTACCGTCAGATTCTTCAAAAGATATTTTTTCATTGGAATAGATCTGATCAATTAATTGATCATCCACCAGGTGTGTTTTGAAACCTGTATACAATTGATTCAGATCGGTGACAACTTTATTAGTTACATAATCCTCTGTTAATATTTCCAATGCATCGCATTTAACGCGCATGTTAATATCGCGAGTAACTAAAATAACTTTTCTTTTAGGTGAATTTGATTTTTCAGTTATAGCTGTTGCAATAATTTGATTATCTGCACTTTCAATATCACAGCCCATTGGGACGTTTTCAATGTCATATCCTCTGACTGATATTAAGCCTTTACCTTTTGCTAATCTAACTCCTTTATATAAGTTACCTTTAGAGCGTAAGTCGTCTAAAGTTCGAATAATTCCACGTGCATTTAAGCCAACGCCATCTTGTCGTTTTTTGTGTTTGTCAATTTCGTCAAGTACTTTTAAAGGAATTACAATATCATTATTACCAAACTCAAATATTGATTTTGAGTTGGTTAAAAACACGTTTGTGTCAAGAACATAGATTTTTTTCATGCGTTACTCTTTGTTAGAAAACTAGTTAAAATACGATGATCAAATTTTTGCAAATTGTTTTTACCGTCCTTATAGCTTTCACTTTAAATAGTTGCGCGGGACAAACAAATGTTGTTAAGTCAATGGCCAACGCAAAAAAATCAGTTTTAAAGATAGAAACATGGGCTAGATTAGGTGAGTGCAACGAAAGAACAATGTCATGTGGTGAATATGAAATGCTTTCGATGGGCACAGGCGCAATAATACTTTATAAAAACTCAAAAGCTGTCTTAACAGCAGCACATGTTTGTAAACAAGAAGAATTTGAAAAATTCATAGAATTTAATAAAGGACACTTTTACCTTAAAGCGATTGATCGTGAAGGTAAAGAGTATATCCTAGAAAGAATCAAACATAATAAAGCACAAGATATATGTTTGCTGGAAAGTATTTCAGGTCCACTAGGTGATGGCCAATATCTTAAATTATCTGTAAAAAAACCTGAATATGGAGAGCATGTTTATAACATAGCAGGACCACTAGGAATAATTGAAGGTGAGATGGTGCCTTTAATGCACGGCCAATACTTTGGTGAGCAAGACGGGCATGCATTTTATAGTATTCCAGCTATTGGTGGCTCATCTGGCTCTCCAGTTCTAAATATTAAAGGAGAGATAATTGGTATGATTCACTCTGTGCATTATCGCTTTCATCATATTTCTCTGTCAGCAACTCACACTCAGCTTTGGAATTTTTTAGCGCATGTACGTAATCATACATTACAATTCCAGAACTCGTCCCAACATTGAGACTTCTTACAGAACCATACTGTGGAATTTCAATGCAATAATCGGCTAAATTTAAAGCTTCCTTAGTTAAGCCGACCCCTTCCTCGCCAAAAAGCATTAAAGGTGGTTTTTCTAAAGATAACCAGTTAAATTTACCTAATTTGTGTGTTTTAGATACATTGTTCTCGATAGCAACAATTGTATATCTGTTTTTTAGTTCTATAAGCTCAGATAAATGACGTTCAAGATGTGTAAAATGAATATAATGGTGAGAGCCCACTGTTCCACGTCTGTCAAAACGTTTTTTGCCCATGTAAAAAACTTCTCTAGCGCCGAAAGCATTTGCATTACGAATGAGAGTGCTGATATTGAAATCTCCTTGCCAATGTTCCATACAAACTGCGAAGGAGTTGGAATTTCTTTGCAAATCTCTTTTAATTGAGTCTGTAGACCAATTTTTATACTTGTCAACAACATTTCTAGTCCACATGCTCCAGCGTTCAGACATTATCAGCACCTATTTCAATAGTATCATAATTCTCTAAATTATTATACATTTGGTGTTGTTTATTTTCAATTGCAATAATTGCTTTTTCAATTGTATCATGCTGTCCACAACTTTCATTTGGGTAAGAAACAGCATTAAATTTTTTATGATATCTGTCGTTAACAGACATTTTCAACGTTTTATCTTGACGAAACTTTGTCCAATCAATATCTTGACGTTCTTTGATTTCAAAAAAAATATGGCCTAGACATCTTCCATCTTTCCAAAGATATTTTTTAGATGTCAAGTATTGATCTTTAGTTAATTTATATAACATGTTATTCTCCAAATCCAAATCTCTTTTTTTCTTTTTGTTTTTGTTTGTCTGCTAAAATCTTATCTAACTCAGAAATTTCAGTTATTTTTGGATAAGACTCTTTATAACGAATAGTAAGAAGGCCTTCTAATTTTGAAGGCTTATGACTCTCAATAAATATAAGTTGTAAATTGCCACAATTGCATGTAGAACATGCATTATGCGCACCATAGTTTGAAGCAATTAACTTAGTATTACAATCTTCACATTCTATTATTGTCAATTGCTTTCTCCTAACATAAATAGAAATAGAAATATTTAAATGACTGGTTGGCCCAACGGGACTTGAACCCGTGACACCCACTTTATAAGAATGGCGCTCTAACCTGCTGAGCTATGGGCCAATATACTTATAATATAAATTTATTGTAATTAAAGTAAAGAAAAACCCCAATAGTAAATTTATTGGGGTATAACTCAATCTAGTAATAATTTAATTTGTCTATTAGATTCTTCGTTTAATTTACTTTCTTCATTAAGTTCTTGGTATTGCAAAGAAGCTAAATGAGGATATTTCTCAAACACTTGCGGTAGGGTCAAACATTCTTCCACCTGTATTTTTCTTATTTCTTTTGCGACTTTTCCCATCTTTTTTCTCCTCCTTTTTGGGTTCAAAATCAGGATGTAGTCTAGTTTTAACTACAAATTTATTTTTAGAGTCCATCCATTTAACTTTTACTTGCATTCCTTCATGTTTGGAGTCCGTATTCCAAATTCTTAATAGTTTTTGTCTAATAGCATCTGCAGCTTCAAATGTATCATGAAAGCTTTCATTTTTCCAAGGTTTATTATTTACAGTCAATATTTTCTCCTTATAATGTAAATGCATTATTCAAATACATTATAATATAAATAAATTAAAAGTTAAATATTAAATACTAACCTAAAGTAATCTTAAGCTTTTTATTATTTAATGGTTTTTTAGATTCATTAATAGTACCTAAAGTAATTTTAAGTTTTCTATTATTAGAGGATTCCATTAAATCTAACATACTTTGTTTTGTCTGAATAGGACTTGGTGGAGTAGTACTTGGTGGAGTAGGTTTAAGTCTATATTTTTTTGTTCTAAAAGTTTCAATATCATTTATATTTTCTATCATATATTCATTCATACTAGAAATTATAATTTTTTGTATATCTGTTAGATCAGCATTTTGCAATACAAATCTTGCAGCTTTTAGTTTTTTTTGAGCCTCTATCTGTTGCTCTTCAAGATAAGCAATTGCATATTCATCTAACATGGGAATATTCCCTATTGCTTCAAATAAAAGAGCCACAAAATTATCACCCATTATTCCTAAATATAATTTTGCTCTCTGCATCATACTAAGTGTTGAGGCAAAGGCAATTAACATTCCACCATATTTAAAAACAGGCCCGGCGAAAGGCATTTTTGAAATTTTTCGAAGGCCGTACTTAGCCCAAGAAAATGGTTTACTAAATATTCTAATCACACTGTCTTTAAGAAATTTATTAGATAGCGATCGCCCTTTTGATTTTTCAGCAAACTCCTTAACTGATTTTATAAAATTTTCTATAAATTCTTTTTTATCTCTAACTAAAGGCTTTTCGTTTCTTAACTTAGCTTCATATTCAGGATCCAAAAGCTTAGTGCGCTCATCCGGATTGAGTTCTTTATCTATTTGCTCAAACCTGTCTTCTAAATTTCCATATAATTCGTCTAGGTCATCCATGGCGTTTTTATATTCTACAGAGTCTACATCGAAGCGAAGCTCTTGAGCTATCCTATCTGTGTTACTAAAGGGAGAAGTAGGATCGATAATACCCGGTCTCTGACCCCGAACCCGTGCACGAATGGTGCGTACTTTTTTAGGAGTTCTGTATTTGGGCCTGGCGCCGATTTTCTTAAAAATTTCCGGTAACTCTGTATTGAGAAAGTTCATAAATCTATCCATGTAACTTACTCTAATATTATAATCACCAGAAAGAGTCCTACGAAGTTCAGTACCTTCTCTTGCACTTTCAAATTTTGCAATTATACCATTGGAAAGATTATCTCGTCTCTGTCTTATTATTGATTCAGTGGTATTTCGAAAAAATTTCTTTTCAAATCTTTTAATCACATCACTTAATGCAGTTTTTTGACTCATTGCGCTATATTTAGGCAGAAACGTTCTGTTCTTGATCCGAGTCCTTTGTCGAGGAACACTAAAGAAATTCTTAAACATTTTTGTTATTGCAACACTTATGCCTGTTATGGCCACAAAAAAACCAGCTGCTTGCAAAATATTGGTAAGCCCATGATCAATAAAATCGTCTAACAAAGATTGTTGCCTAGAAATTTGTTTATTTAAATCATTGATAAGCTCTTCTTTTCCTATAGGAATATCCATTTCTTTAATAATTTCTACTAGCTGCTCTAAACTTACAACATTATCATTATTTTCTATTACTGATGGAACTAAAAATAAATTATAATCTTCATCAGTAATAAAATGCGCTTCATTGACTTTAACCACCATTTCAACATCACTAGCCATATTTTCTTTTAAGTTTTTTGATATTCCTAAAGCCTCAGGTGTAATCTTATATAGAAATTCAACAGGTCCTGAAGATAAAACAGACATTAAAATTGCTAAGTTTAATTCTTTCCTGGAAGGCATATCTTCTGTATACTGCTCCTTTTCTCCGGGCCCTGGAGTATAGTCTTTCTCTTCATTAATTGAAGTATATAATCTCCAACTTTCGAAAGCTTCTTTTAAATGTTTTGTGTTTTTTGATTGCATATTTTGTTACCTTACCATTTTTTACATGACCAGTATCTAGCTTTTGTTTTGGGGCCTGGGTTTTTGCAATTATGTCTAGCTCTAAAGTTTTTTCTAGCTTTAGGGTTAGACTTTCTAATTCTCATTGTTTTCTCGCCTTTTTTCTTGGCACTTGTTCCGCCATGGCCAAAGTTAACTTTTTTAATTTTTCCAGTTTTTGGATCTTTAACAAATACTTTAAATTTTTTAACATCCCCGCGCATTGGCTTATTAAGTTTTACTTTGCGACCACGATATTCTGCCTCTGGAATTAAATCAGGACATTCACAAAGCGCAGGTCCAATAGTCTCAAACAAACAGGTTTCACAAACAGGAGTGCCGTCATCTAAAGAGGCACCTTCGCCTAAAAGTTCTAAAAGAGTCTCTTCTTTAAGTAAGATATCTAGCTCTTCTTGAATAACTGATTTTAAATCTGATTTGTTAATTTTCATTGTTTAGTCTCCACTTACCAATAAGTAGTCTCTCATCTTATTAAGATTGTTTGCCGCAACAGCCATTTTATTTGTCCACCAAGTTGGAAGATGACCATCCATTTGTTCTAAAGCTTGAAGCATTTGGCCGGCATCTTCAATAATGGTTTTCATTGCACGACGAGCTGAAGATGAATCTTCATGACCATCTTCTTGTAGATTTTGTTGTGTTTGATCAAAATAATCATCAGACATGCCTCTAGTTGGGTCAAGTTCATACACGTCTGAATTGTATTTCTTGCCTTTAAATTTAAAAGTTCTTGATTTGTAGCACTGTGCTAGCTGATAGGCATGATCAAAACTTTTAACAGGCATTGATTTTTTAAGTTTGCCACCTATTTCGGCAAGTCCTACATCAGGTAAATTTTTTCTTCTTTCTTTATTTTTTTCTAATGCTTTACATGCTTTCTCTGATACACCTGGCTTAAGTCTATACACTCGCGATCGCGCTTCTGCGGCCAGCTCTTCTTTAATAATTTGTTTTAATTTAGATTTTGTAATTTTCATTAGTTATCCTCATATATCTCTCGCTTGCTTTCCCTGTAATCTAACTTTGATCCACAAATAGCTATACAAATAAATTCTTTCAGTAAGCTCTCCGCCTGTGTTGGTTGATCCTGGTACGGGCCTTCCAATTAAATTTTCTATCTGGTCAGCAGTATATTTATACATATTTTGAGCTTTGTCACCATATTCTTTTGTATAATTCTCTAGTGTTTCTTTTGGATAGAAATAAGCCTTCGTAAGATGATGTCCGACATCACTATTAAATTTTTTCATAAAGTCTTCACCACCCTGTAAACGCAGTCTGGTATAATCCCTACTAATAATTGTATCATAGCCAATTACTGCCACAGTTTCAGATCCTTTTACATGAGGCCCTCTCGTTTTTCTCATCAGCTTATACATGCCATAATCTATTCTTCTCTCATCTTTAGATTTGTATCTTGCAATTGTCCACCCTCCTACAGCATCTCCTTTTTTGTGCCAATTAGGATCGATTGGACCTTTTGAATTTCTTTTTATAGCTACTGACTCACTCCCAAAATATTCTTCTGCTTCAGGATTTTGTTTTATAAATTGTTTTAATGGTCCAATTTTTTCGCGCCGAGAAACTTGTAAAACTGCTTGTTTAGCAAAAGAATCGAGTTTAGCTTTTCCATCAGCCATAGCAGCAACAACTGGCAAAACTGCTCTGGTCTCTTCTTGCTCATTCAAAACACTTCCCAGCTCTTCTTTAATAATTTGTTTTAACTGTGATTTTCTGATTTTCATTAATCTGTATCCCCGTATCTTTGCTGATCATACCAGTTCATATAATCTTCGTCTTCTCTGTCCCATATTGCCTGTAAAACCTCAAGTCTATGCTCGGGTTCAATAACATGAATCATCTCTCCTAGATTACGTCTTGCCTCTAAAGAACTTAGCCTTCCACTGGCTAGTTCTGCGCATATTAAACACATTATTCACTTTTCCTCCGGGACTTCCGTTTAGATTTCTTTTTAGATCTAGCTTTTGATTTTTTACCCCATTTGCCACGTTTTCCACACGCTGCAGCCGTTGGGCGACATGCAGGATACTTTCTCTTCTCACCTTTTTGCCTTCCACAAGGTTTGCATTTTTTACGACCAGTTTTCTTGTCTTTACGGCACGTATTACAATCAACCCAGCCGCCTCCTTTACCAGGACCTCCTGCATCTTTATCTTGACTAAACCATTTTCGAAGATTCTCATCCATGACCTCAGCCACTTCTTCAAGGATAATATTTTCTAATTCTTGTTCATGTAAAGCAATATCAATGCTTTCATTTTTACGTTTTTTCTTTTTTGACTTTTTAACGCAGTTTGGATAACGTTTTCCAAACATTGTTTTCATGCCTTTCTTTTCATATCCAGGCCAGCATTTTTCATTAAGAAGCTCTCCGAGTTCTTCAGCGATTATATTATTTAACTCAAGTTCAGAGATTTTCATTTCTTCTTATTCTTCCTTTTGGTTTTTCTTTTTGAAGCCTCAGCACGTTTTTTTGCATATTCACATGCTGATCTTAAGCTCTTCTTTTTTTGTGGATCTTTAGCTCGTCCTGCTGCGACACAAGCTCTTTGTTTAATTAGGTTTATAATTTGTGATTGTCTTTTATGTGATTTTCCTTTGAATGATTTTTTTGATAATGTCTTGCGAACATCAGCAGCAGTTTTAAATTTAACACTTACTGTGTCTTTTGGATTTTCGTCTGTGTAGAGTCTTCTGCCAGATCCTTTTGGTTTTTTGCCTGTTCCTTTTTTTGGGTCAGACTTTTTTTTTCCGTCATAACTTCTGAAAGGACTTGACTGATCTCTTTTATTAATAATTCTTCATACTCTTCGTTTAAAGTTAGATCAGTATTTTCCGAAACGCCTTTCCAGATTTTGCCCTGTCGACACTTTACAACAGCACCAGAAGCATAAGCAGATGGCCATAC
>Ga0098074_1000357_pt1 | contig 33006 bp, 22 predicted proteins | sample 32_taG_FD_75064 | JGI IMG/M metagenome (GOLD analysis project Ga0098074, IMG submission 75064) | Marine viral communities from the Gulf of Mexico - 32_GoM_OMZ_CsCl metaG | ecosystem: Environmental > Aquatic > Marine > Oceanic | place: Atlantic Ocean: Gulf of Mexico | collected 2015-07-12 | reverse complement strand
AGTTGTCGCGTTGAAAGTCGATGTTTTAAAGAAGGATTGTAATAACTTGCGTGTTCTGTTACAATCAATGGGCATTTCAATTTTTTCTTGGCCATTGCAAACAAATGTCCTTTAGGCAACAAAACGTGTGCATGAATTAGGTCAATTTTCTCTAATAGATTCAAACCTCTCTTAATTGCCTTTCGTTGATTGAAATAGCGGTTGATACTATTTTTACCTTTGGGGTGGTGAATGCGAATTTCTCTATAACCGTTGATTTCGTTGTCCTCAATGCGAATAGATGAAGCATTTTCATGCGCTTCGAGAACAATTACTGTCACACTATGAATCGAAGCAATCAACTTTATTTGTTGCTCCACAAAATTCCCTAAAAACGGCTGTGCTTTGGTTGGATACCAAGAGCTCAATACAAGTATGTTTTTACGCTGATTCATTGTTGTTCAAAGAACGTTAATATTCTTGATATTCTTGATATTATATTCTTATTTTTGTTCAATATTCACTTATTATGAGAACTAATTTAATTACAACTTTACTTTTCTTTTGCGCGTATACCGCGTATTGTCAACCAGGTATTATTGATACATCTTATAATAGTGATTGGTACACTCCGTTTTTAAATGGAGAAGGACCTGACGATATGATTACACTTTTATTCGAACAAAGTGATGGGAAAATACTAGTTGGTGGATCTTTTAATAATTTTAGTGGAGTCAATAGGTCTCGATTAGCTAGGTTGAATGCTGATGGATCATTTGATTTAAGCTTTGATGCTGGGAATTATTTAAGTCAAGCTCAAGGAACAGCAATAACTTCTATTGTTGAAAGAAATGATAAATACTTGATAGGAGGTACATTTCATAGTCTTACACCGGTTTCAACTTTTTCAAGTTTAATCCAGCTTAATTATGATGGAAGTATTGACTCAAATTTTAATATTCCATTTACTTCAAATACCATTTCCAGTCTCATAGAACAGCCTAACGGTAAAATTTTAGTTGGAGGGAATAATGCCACCTTGAATGACGGAGTTATAACAAGAAATGTCCCTTGCAGATTAAACTATGATGGATCAATTGATCCAACCTTTGACGTTGGAAGTGGTATTGTTGCTAATATCAAAAATATGATTCTTCAGCCTGATGGAAAATTATTAATAATGGGATCGATTAGTGTAGGCGGAGGTGCTTTTTCTTCAAAAATAGTTAGGCTAAATAGTGATGGGTCTATTGATAATTCATTTTTTTACGGAATAGGTGCTGGTAGCAATATTAGAGCGATGGAACTATTGCCAGATGGGAAAATAGTTGTTGGAGGAACTTTTTCGACGTATAATGGACAAAATACGTCGAAGCTCATAGTTTTGAACTCTGATGGAACATTAAATTCTGGATTTAACACTGGGTCCGGTTTAAATGGATTTGTAAACGCTATAACGATTCTACCAAACGGAGAAATAATTGCGGCTACCACTACAACTTCAAATAGTGTTTATAATGGAAATGCATTTTCTGGACTTCTTCAAGTAGATACTGCAGGTGTATTTAATGTTCAATGTCTTAATTTTGAAGCTGCCAACACCGATATTCAATTAATTAGTAAGCTTTCCAATGGTACTTTTTTAGTTGGTGGAGGTTTTAGTAGTATTGGCAGTTTGGTGCGAAACCGAATCGCTAAAGTTGATACAATTTTAAAATGTGACTCGACTTTTTATAGGTTTCCAGGATCTTCCAATGGTTCAGTCGAGGTAATTGAAGAGGATATATTTGGAAAAACATTAATCGCAGGATCTTTTCAGGTTTATAACGATACTAGAGTTAAAGGAATTTGTCGCTTAAACTCAGATGGAACTAGAGATACTAGTTTTTCTTATCCCGCAATGAGTTCACTTATTAGAACATTGAAAATTTATAAGGATTCAATGATACTTGTAGGAGGTGGTGGATTTGGTTTTGCTGAGAATACTAGACGTGGATTTTTTAGATTGAAATATGATGGTTCTTTGGATACTTCATTTGTTGTTGGGTCTGGAGTTGGAGTCGTGTCATATGTAACATGTATCGAAGTTCAACCAGATAATAAGATAATTCTTGGTGGAGATTTCACAACTTTTGATGGTACACCAATAAATGGATTAGTGCGATTAAATGAAGACGGGACAATTGATAATTCGTTCAATACAGGATCAGGTTTTAATGGCTTGGTTAGGTCAATTCATTTTAGTCCTTTAGGTCAAATTTATGTTGGAGGTGATTTTACTGAATACAATGGGATAACAAGTAACAAGATCGTATGTTTAAATCAAAATGGAACAATTGATCAGAATTTTGATTCAGGGACTGGTTTTGACGGTTCAGTTTATGTAATAAAAACACTGGGGAACCGAATTGTTATGGGAGGTTCATTCGAAAACTACGATGGGTCACCCGCAATTGGAATGATAATAATTGAAGCAAATGGAAATGTTTACAATGGTTTTACAAGTTCTATTGATGACTATCCAAATACACGGGTATCAAATATGATTATTCAACCTGATAATAAGATTCTTTTTGGTGGAACATTTTATATAACAAGTCCTCAAAATGCATTTGCTCGTTGTCATCCAGATGGTTCATTAGATAATACGTTTTCACTTTTTAATATGCCCACAAATTCATTAAAATTTTCATGTTTGAAATCATCTGGTCAAATATTGATAGGTGGACAATTTAATAGTGTTCAAAATCATGTTGCTAACGACTTATGTCAAGTAGGAAATGATGTACTTGGCTTTTCAAGTCTGAATTTAACATTTGAATCAATTGAGAATATTGATTGTGTAAATGGATTATCATCTGTAACTGCAGTGGCTTCCAATGGGTTGCCGCCATATTCTTTTTCATGGCAAAATTCATCGAATCCATTTTATTCAACGCAAATGTATAGCTCAAGTGGTATGAAAACCTGCACAGTAACAGATTCATTAGGTCATAGTATAACGGAGTCAATTTTTATATCATCTCCATCATCAATTTCAATGCATGATATGGACGTATTTGTTGTTGCTGAACCCTTTAGACCTGGTTTTGATGTAAACGTTTGGATGGATGCATTGAATCTCGGATGTTTACCAATGAATGGTCAATTACAACTGATTATTGATTCTGAATTAGATTTTATAAGCTCTACACCTTTACCTTCAATTATTTCAGGAGATACATTAATTTGGGATTATCCAATGCTTTATTATGATTCTGCTCACTTTATACCTCATATTATTTTAAATACTCCAGTATCTGCTCAGATTGGAGATACATTATTTCTGAAAGCTCTAATAAGCCCAATATTAAATGATACAGACACAATTAATAATTCTAAGCAATTTTTATACACTGTTGTAAATGGTTATGATCCAAATGATAAAAATGTTTACCCACAAGGCAAATGTGATGATAGGTATATTCAAATTGATCAAGACTTATATTATACAATAAGATTTCAAAATACTGGAAATGCTGAGGCGATTAATATTGTTGTTGTCGATTCATTGGATCCTTTTTTAGATATATCGACTGTTCAGCTAGTTGCTGCAAGTCATGATTTATTGTTAAAAGGTGTTAGTGGAAGTGTCTTGAGGTTTGAATTTGATAATATTCAACTTTTAGATAGTCTTACTAATGAGCCTTTAAGTCATGGATATGTAATATTTAAAATTAGACCTACATCTTCGGCAATTCATGGTTCGCTGATTACGAATAAAGTTGACATCTATTTTGACTACAATCCCCCTATAACTACAAATTCAGTAACGAATACCATATATGTTGGTGATTTAGAAATTCATAATTGTGATCCGTTTTCCGGCTTAATTGATGAACATAATAGTTTGAATAATTTTATTAACATATTTCCAAATCCATTTAATGATAAAATTCATATTGAGTTAACTGAAGAGTTAACATCTAAAAAAATTGAACTAGTTGATTTAAGTGGAAAAGTTTGTTTGACAGAAGAGACTAAAAAGGATAGTTTTGATTTAGACTTAAGCGGTTTTAAATCAGGTGTGTATTTTGTTCGAATTGAATCGATCGTATTGAAAGTAATTAAAAAATAATTGTTTAATATATACTAATAAATTCAACTTAAACTTAAATGCTTTTTTTGGTTGAAAAAGCGATTGATTAAATTTGTTTTTAAATTGTATTCTTGGATAATCAGAATAGAATTAATTATTAATGATTTTACAATTCCATAGATAGAAGCAAAGTTCCAACTACCCAAAGTACAATGGAGAGAATTCCACCAATCACTAAGAAATGCTTGAATTTATAGGCACCAGTTCCATAGATAAGTGTGTTTGTTTGATACCCAACAGGAGTGAAGAAACTGAAGTTTGATCCAAAAAGAACGGCTAAAATGAATGCTTTAGTATCGAGATTCAATCCAGTAGCAAGTGCTATGGCAATTGGTGTCATTATGATCGCTGTAGCATTATTTGAAATAAAACCTGAAAGGAGCATCGTCATTCCAAAAAGAGTTCCTAGTATAATCATGGGAGTTTGACCATTTAATAAATTCAATAATTGAGTAGATATCCATTGATCGGCGCCACTGTTCGACATGGCAATTCCTAAGGGAATCATTCCGGCTAAGAGGAAGATGATTTGCCAATTTATTTTTTGGTAAATGTTTTCGAGTCGAATGATATTGGTAATCAGCATTGCGGCAACACCAATCAATGAAGAAGTCAAAATGCTCACGGTATTTGTAGCTGCAAGTACAATGACTGAGAGCAAAATCAAAAAGGCAAGATTTTTTTTGTGCCGTGGAATGTCTGGTTTGAACTCGTGTTCATTTAAAATGGCAATGTTCTGAATTTTGTACAAATCCGGAATTTTTTCTCGCTCCATTTCAAGCAAAACTCGATCACCAGGTTTTAAATTGATTTCTTCAATGTTTTTGCGTAACAATCTTTCGCGTGTATTTCTAACGTTGCTTCGTTTTTTTATCGCGATAGGATAAGCTCCCTGAAATGAAATGTTACGCAATTCGTTCAAGGTTTTACCAATGAGGTTAGAGCCCGGAAGAATGAGTGTTTCAATGTATTTCATTTCTTTTATAGCGCCTTTCGTTGAACTGATAATCAATTGGTTTTCGTGTCTTGAATCGTGAATTACGAATCCGTTCTTTTTTAAGAATGGTTGAAAATTATCAAGGTTGCACATCAAGACCAATTGATCTTCGGCAGCGACTTTGATGTATTTCCCAGGATTGTTAATCACTTGGTTGTCACGAAGGAGTTTCAATACGTGCACATCGTCGTTAGTGAATATTTCGTAATTTCTAAACTGTTGACCAATTAAAGGCGAATCTTTGGATACTTTCACAGTGAAAACATACGAATCGAACACATAATAGCTGGAAATGTTGTTTTGCTTTTTCTTAGGTAGGAATTGAGCAGCAATGGTCATGATAACAATTCCGATGCACAGGAATATCACTCCGTACCAAGTAAATTCAAAAAAGCTGAAAGCTTCAACTCCTTTGTTTTTGGAAATGGCATTTACTAGCAAGTTTGTAGATGTCCCCATCAATGTACAACTTCCACCTAAAATTCCAGCAAATGAAATTGGCATCAAAAGACGAGATCTTGAAAAACCGTATTTTTCAGATAGCTGAGTCACAATTTTGATGAAAATGATTACAACAGCAGTCGTGCTGATAAATGCAGAAATGCTTGCAGAAATCAGCATGAAGATGGGAATTAATAAAATCAACGGTAGGATTTTTAATTTTTTGATACTATCCGATAAGAGTTGAATGACTCCGTTTTCCTCAAGACCTATGGCCAATATCATTAAAGTAAGAATGGTGATGGTTGCTGGATTTGCAAATCCACTGATTGCTTCTTCAGGCGTTGTTAGTTTCATTAAAACCAAGGCTACGATAATGAAGAACGCAATTTTATCTACGGAAAATAATTCAGTTACAAATAAGATGATACTTATTCCGATTACGATGAAAACCAAAATTATCTGTAAATCCATAGTAATTTTGTTTTGTTGATTGTGTTTCGTTGTGCGTTGTAGACTTTAAAATAGTCAATTTTTAGATAAGTTTATGGTATCACTTCTTTTATACATGTTCATTCGAATGTATTTATGATTTTTTAGCAAAATCAGAAGGGATTTTACAAGTTAATCACCAATAATTGAAAGACATTTTTTATCAAAATTCGAATTATTTGAAATTTGAACGATGTTCTCCTTAAATTTGCGCCATGTCAACACAAGATGCAGCATTTAAGCGAGTGGAAAAACACCTGAGAAGGGATGTTTGGAATGCTTGGCAAAATTATTCCATGATTGAAAATGGAGACAAAGTCATGGCTTGTCTTTCCGGCGGAAAGGACAGTTATACGATGCTTGAAATGTTGTTGCATTATCAAAAGGAATCAGACATTGATTTTAGCATTGTTGCAGTAAATTTGGATCAAAAGCAGCCGGGATTTCCGGAAGAAGTTTTGCCCAATTATTTATCCAATCTTGGTGTTGAATTCAAAATTGTTGAGAAAGATACATATAGTGTAGTAGTAGAAAAGACGCTGCCGGGACAAACCATGTGTAGTTTGTGTTCCCGTTTGAGAAGAGGGAATTTGTATACCATTGCAACAGAAATTGGCGCAACGAAAATTGCATTGGGACATCACAGAGACGACGCATTGGAAACTTTTTTCATGAATCTGTTCAACGGAGCAAAACTTGAAACCATGCCGGGAAAATACAAAACAGATAACGGTGAACACATTGTCATTCGTCCATTAATATTCTGTAAAGAACAAGAAATTGAACTGTATTCTGAAGGGAAACAATTTCCAATCATTCCATGCACGCTTTGTGGTTCTCAGGAAAACATGATGAGAAAGAAAGTCAAGAAGATGATCAAGGACTGGGATGAAGAATTTCCAGGTCGTTCAACGTCTGTTTTCAACGCATTAAAAAATGTGAAACCATCTCACTTGTTGGACAGCGAACTGTATGATTTTAATGCATTGATAGGGTAAGTTCTATTGATGAAAATTACTTTCTTCTCGGCTCAACGCCCTCAATATGGCGCACTTTCTTTTCTTCGTAAATGTCTGCAATTGTCACCAAAATTCCTGTTTCTTCGACGTTTCCAAAATCAGGATTGACAGCTGTTCCGAATGTTTTCATTGTTGGAGATAAGTTCATGTAAATGTTCACCAAAGGAGGAATGTTCTCACCTCGTTCGCGGACATAACTGTTCAATACTTTGAATCCTTCTTTGAAGTCCAGGCTACTCAGTAAGGAATCAAAATGATCAGCATCATATGATTGCTCTAATCGATGATAAGGCGTCATCAATTGTTCTTTATCTGGAAAATAATGATGCATAAAATGCAATAAGAAATCGCGACTTTCACGGTTGTAGTTTGGATACATGGTTACTTTTCCGAAGAAATAACGAATATCTGGATTGTTGACAGCCAAAGCACCCAAACCATCCCAAATATTGTCCAAAGCAAACAAGCCTTTTCTCGGGTTTACCGAAGGTTGAAACATTGGTTGTACCCAACTTCTTCCTAATTCAATTGTTTGAGGAAGATAATCCTTTAAAAAACGATCTGTGAAATCGAAATAGTGGTTAGTAGACAAGGCAATTTCACCATTTTGCAACAATGCGTCCTCACAACGAATGTAGCGATAACCACCTACAATTTCTTCGTCTTCAGGCGACCAAACAATCAATTGTTCATAGCAGACTTCGTCTGTGTCGTAATGATCCAAATCAATGCTCAAACCCGTTCCTCCTCCAGAAGCGCGAAATGACACTTCTCTTAATCGACCAATTTCCTTTACAACATTTGGAGCGTTATGAATGTTAACAACATAAATTTCATTGTCTCCTTTTCGAGTATGTCGAATGAAACGGTCATCGTTTAGCTCTTGTTTCAGTATTTCTCTTGATACGGGCGCAATAATCGCTTCCATGATATTATTTTTTAACTATTTCGTACACTTTGTTTTTTACAACTTGTGCCAGTTCTTGTTCGTTTTTTGTTGGATCTAATTCCGCAACCTTAATTGGTTCACCAACCGTGAACGTAAATGTTTTGTCACGCTGTTTGAATAACTCATTGGACAAATACAACATTTCAATATTGGCTTTAATCCCTAATTTAGTTCTTATAGCGGAAAGATTGTAGAAAAAATTCGATAATTCTCCATCAATGTGTATTGGAATGATTGTGTGATCAAACTTTTTGGCATAAGTCACAAAGGTTTTTTTCCAAACCAAATCACGCACTTCACCTTTCGATCTTCGACTAACCATTCCAGCTGGGAAAATACAAACCATGGCATCTGATTCAAATAACTCCGAAATTTGTTCCCGCGTTGATTTTTCATTGCGACCGTGCTTGTTGACTCCGACAAATAGGTCCGAGAGATTTGTAAGGTTCATCAATAGGTCATTGACAATGAACTTCATGTCTAGTCGATGATTTTTAATTGCTGAAACAAGAGCAATGGCATCCATTCCACCTAAAGGGTGATTCATGGCTAAAATGACTTTGCCGTGTTTTGGAATGCGTTCCACATTTTTAAGTTCAACCTTAATGTTGAAGTACTTCATCACTTCATCACAAAACGCTTCATTTTTTTTCTCCTTGTGTTCTTTTAGAAAAGCATTGATTTCATCTTGATGCAAGATTCGTTTCAGATAACGTATGACAAATCCTGGAATCCATTTGGCTAATTTGGGATTCTTACTTTTGATTAATTGTTGGATATCTATGAATTTCTGTTCTTCCATTACATAGCGAAGATAACTAAAGACAGAAAAATGAAAAGTGAAAAATGAAAAATGTTGATTAAAAATGAAAAAAGACAACTAAATCTGTCGTATTGATAGAATGAATTTATTAGGGTAAAGTTTTCCTTTTTATGGGATTAAATCTCATAGAAATGGATTCAGAAGGAATCGTTTGTGTGAATCAAATCATTCTCATTTCTTTGTGATTGTGGTTCTTTGGAGCAATCAATGTGGGATTTAGAGAGCCTAGAATTATTTTCTAAAGCACGTCATTCTAAATGCTTAATTTTTCAATCTTTTGCACTCACTTTAATTCGATTGTTTAGTTTTGTAGAAATTATCAAAATATACTATGACCCAGTTATCGAATCGCCTAATGGCAATGGAAGAATCCGCAACTTTAGCGATGTCTCGTTTGAGCCGTGAATTGAAGTCTCAAGGAAAAGATATTATTTCTTTAAGTTTAGGAGAACCAGATTTTTTTACCCCTCAGTTTATTAAAGATGCTGCTCTTGAAGCAATGAACAACAATTTCACAACATACACTCCTGTAAATGGTTACGATGATTTACGTGAAAGTATTGTTGAAAAGTTTAAACGCGACAATGGTTTAACATATACAAAAAATCAGATTGTTGTTTCGACAGGAGCAAAACAATCGATTGCGAATTTAGTAATGAGCTTAATCAATCCAGGAGATGAGGTAATCATTCCTGCACCATATTGGGTTTCTTACATCGAGATTGTAAAAATGGCGGAAGGCGTTCCAGTAATTGTACATGCTTCAATTGATAATGATTTTAAAATTACACCAGAACAATTGGCTGGAGCGATTACTCCAAAATCAAAATTAATGATGTTCTCTACGCCTTGTAATCCAACAGGCTCGGTTTACGGGAAAGAAGAATTAAAAGCATTGGCTGATGTGATTGAGAAACATCCGAATTTAGTGGTGATGTCTGATGAAATTTACGAGCACATTAATTTTGCTGGTGGACATCAGAGTTTTGCTCAATTTGACAACATTTACAACCAAGTTGTAACCGTGAATGGTGTTTCAAAAGCATGGGCAATGACAGGATGGAGATTAGGCTACATTGGAGCTCCACAATACATCGCAGATGCGTGTAATAAAGTGCAAGGACAATTTACTTCTGGAACTTGTAGTATTACGCAAAAAGCGACAATTGCGGCCATGAAAGCTGATCCTAGCGTTATTTCAGATATGATTAAGGCATTTCATTCAAGAAGAGATTTGGTATTGAATGGATTAAACGAAATTGAAGGAGTAAAAACGAATGTTCCTGAAGGAGCCTTTTACGTATTTCCGGATGTTTCGTATTTTTACAATAAGTCGGCAAATGGACAAGTGATTAAGGATGCCAATGATTTGTGCATGTACTTGTTGAATGACGCATTAGTCGCTTTGGTTTCTGGTGATGCTTTTGGTGATCCGAATTGTATTCGAATTTCCTACGCTGCGTCTGAGGAGACTTTAATTGAAGCTGTTAAACGAATTAAAGCAGCACTTGAAAAATTGAATTAATGAACGTTAATAAACTCTTCGCGGAATTTGAGAATAAACGTGTTCTTGTCATTGGGGATGTCATGATTGACGCCTACTTGATGGGAAAAGTGAATCGAATAAGTCCCGAAGCTCCTGTTCCAATTGTTAGCCTCACAAAGCACGATGAACGTTTAGGTGGAGCAGCAAATGTGGCATTAAATCTTGTTGCATTAGGAGCAAAACCAATCATTTGCTCATGTGTTGGAACAGATAAAGATTCCATTACGATGGTAAAGCTGTTGAAAGAAGCATCAATTTCTGCTGAAGGATTGGTGCATTCTGACAACCGAATGACTACCGTAAAAACACGTGTTTTAGGAAATCATCAGCATTTATTGAGAATTGATGCAGAGCAAACACATGCCATTGATGCACACCAAGAAGATGAACTGATTCAAAAAGTGGAAGCACTAGCAAAAGCTGGATTGGACGCCATCATCTTTGAAGATTATAACAAGGGCGTTTTGACACCAAAAGTCATTCGTTCAGTGATTGAAATTGCGAAGAACTACGAAATTGTAACAACAGTAGATCCGAAAAAGGACAACTTTTTGGAATACAAAGGTGTGACTTTATTCAAACCTAATTTAAAAGAGTTAAAAGAAGGAACTGGATTCGATTTTGACTATGCCACTCAACCATATTTGTTCCATGCAGCTTTGGAACAATTAAATGCTAGTTTACAAGCTGAGATTGCTTTTGTGACACTTTCTGAACATGGAGTATTCATACAACGTGAGCATGAAATGTATCATTGCAAAGCACATTTGAGAAATATTTCAGATGTCAGTGGAGCAGGAGATACAGTTATTTCTGTTGCTACATTGTGTTTGCTAGCAGGAGCAGATCTTCATGCCATAGCTGAGATATCTAACATTGCCGGAGGTTTGGTTTGCGAAGAAAGCGGTGTCGTTTCAATTGACAAAGAAAAATTGATCAACGAAATCAATAAACTGGTTCTTCGATGACATTAAGAGAGTTTAGAGAAACCGTCAATTTGTTCATCTATGATTCCAAACAAAAAGTGTTGGGAACATTGAGTGCAATGAACTTTGTTGTTTCTTTGACTTCGATTGCCTTAATGATTTACTATTATGGTTTTCCACTAACAGCAGAGGAAAAGCACACGACCTTTGTTTGGATTCAAATCAGTTTCGGTTTCTATATTTTTCGATTTCTCACCAAAGTTGTGTACGAATTCGATGTCATCACCTTCCTGCGGAAAAACATGCTGGAAGCCATTATTATCCTTTGGTTGCTGATCGAAGGAATTGCATTTAATTTATTTGGCACCTTGTTGTTTGAACCGATTTTTGAAGGATTTGGGTTTACCGACTTCAAGGATTTTTCCATCATTTTTGTTCAGCTGTTTGTCTTTGTAATATTGATCAACAGTATCTTCAAAAAGAAGAATTTCAAGCCGTGGTTAAAAGTTCATCCTGGTTGGCTGTTTACCATCTCTATCTTGTTAATGACGCTGATTGGAGCAGGAATGTTAATGTTGCCTGAAATGAGTCGCATTCAAGGAGGAATGGGATTCATCGATGCACTGTTTACTTCCATGTCGTCTGTTTCTGTCACAGGTTTAACAACAGTTGATATTTCTCAAATGTTGACGTTTAAAGGACAGATGGTTGTCTTGGTGCTTATTAAATTGGGAGGATTGAACACCATTGCATTTGGAGCTTTGATGTTGATTGTTGCAAAATTTGGTGTTGGTATTAAATACCATGAAGTGATTGAGGATTTTGTCAACAAAGATTCAATTTTGAAAGCCAATACTATGTTGACGAAAATTGTCGTTTGGGCTTCAACCATCGAAATCATTGGAATCATTTTATTGTTTGTCGGTTTTGGAAATCAAGGAGTGTTTGCCGATACCGGAGATCGTCTGTTTTATTCTGTTTTCCATAGTTTGTCAGGTTTTAATAATGCTGGATTGTCCATTCTGCCAAATGGAATGATGCATCCCGATGTTATCAATAATACCTTTGTTCATAGTGTTGTGATGATTTTATTTTTCTTAGGTGGATTTGGAATGATTTACGTGTTTGATTTGTTTGAAATCAAGCGTTTGCGAGAACGAATGATCATGCCCTGGAAAACGATTAGTTTCGGTACAAAAATCTCCTTGTATTTCACACTTGGTTTATTGTTTTTTGGTGCTATTGTCTTTTACATTTTTGAATACAACAATACTTTGACGCATGAATCTTTTCTATCAGATGTAGTCATGTCGTTTTTTGAATCTATGACGACTCGTAATGCTGGATTCAATGTTGTAAATACTTCCGATTTATCCATGCCAGTTATGATTGTGTTCTTGTTCTTGATGTTTATTGGTGCATCATCAGGATCAGCTGGTGGAGGAATTAGAACGTCAACTTTTGCAATTATGTGGGCGTCGTTAGTATCAACTATCAGAGGGAAAAAGAATACCGAATTATTCAAACGAACGATTTCCAATGATACCGTTTTGAAGGCCTATGCTATCTTTTTATTCTTCGTTATTGGAAATATTCTAGGACCGTTCGCTTTAGCTATTTCAGAAGCTGATTTATTGGCTTCCGGGAAATACGACTTCATGGATTTAGTGTTTGAACATGTGTCAGCAGCAAGTACAGTTGGACTATCAACGGGTATTACCTCGGAGTTATCCGGAACGGGAAAAATAATTTTAGTGATTGCCATGTTTATTGGTCGTGTTGGAACGCTGACATTGGCATACTTAGTAGGAAAACGAGTTATTAGTACAAAATATAAATATCCTTTGGGCCATACAATGGTTGGATAAAATTGAAGAAAAGTGGGGACGAAAGTAAAGCCATACGGCAAAGACGATGCAAGCAAGAAAGAAGAAGTTGCTGAAATGTTCAATAACATCTCAAAGAAGTATGATTTTTTAAATCATTTTTTATCCTTGGGAATCGATAAAATTTGGCGTCGAAAAGCGGTTCGAAAATTAAAAGCAATTGAACCGAAGAAAATTTTGGATTTAGCGACAGGAACGGGTGATTTTGCCATTGCGTTGTTGAAATTGAATCCGACTGAAATTGTTGGAATGGACATTTCTAGTGGAATGTTAGAGGTTGGTAAAACAAAAATGGTCAAACGCAAAGTCGACAACATCATTTCTATGCGCTTGGGAGATTCTGAAGATTTACCATTTGAAGATGGTTACTTTGATGCGTTGACAGTTGGATTTGGAGTTAGAAACTACGAGAACTTGGAAAAGGGATTGGCTGAGATGTTGCGCGTGTTGCGTCCGGGTGGAAAAGCCGTGATTCTGGAATTCTCGAAACCCAAGAAATTTCCAGTGAAGCAATATTATGCGTTTCATTCAAAGTACATCATTCCATTTTTTGGAAAGCGAATTTCAAAGGATACAAAAGCTTACGAGTACTTGCCAGAATCTGTTGCAGCATTCCCGGAAGGAAAGGATTTTGAGGATATTCTAACGAAATTGGGATACAAGAACGTTGAAGCACAATTGGTTTCTGGAGGAATTGCAACAATTTACTCAGGAATTAAGTAAAGAGGAATAGCAATCCAATCGCTTTCGAGAAAGATTGTCTTAAGAAATTCCTTGTTCTTAAATCTTCCTTTTTAATTTTGCTCACAATTTTAACTACAAATAACCGTTAATAGGTCAATGAAATTTATTCTTTCACTTTTAATTGCTTTCGTTGGATTGACAGTGTATTCTCAAAAAGAGAAGCCAAAGAACTATCGTAAATTTGACGAACGTACATTTCATTTTGGATTTATGTTAGGTGCGAACGTATCCGATTATAGCGCCTATCAGCAATTGAATGCATACGCTGCATACGGAATGAAAAGTATGGAAGTGAAGTCGCAGCCAGGTGGACAATTAGGCATTTTAACAACCATGAAAATTGGTACTCCTGTTGTTCGTTTGCGTTTCATCCCATCGTTGTCTTTTCAAGAACGAGCAATTGTTCAAGTATTTGAAGATCCAATGGATCCAGAAAAGGACATTTTTAATGAAGAAAGAATCAATTCAACCAGTTTGGATTTTCCTTTGATGTTTCAATTTCGAACAACGCGATTGAATAATTTTGCCACATATGTTTTGGCTGGTGGACAGTATTCATTGGATTTACAGTCGCAGCAAGATGCATCTCAGAATTTAAATGATCCATTTATCAAAATGAGAAAGCACGATTTCCAAGGTCAAGTTGGAGGAGGACTAGAATTCTTTGCACCCTATTTTAAGTTTGGTATTGAATTGAAGTATTCACATAGCATTATGAATGGATTTATTCAAGACAATACAAAGTCTTCTAATCCAATCGATAAATTGTACAACAGTAGCTGGGTGTTTTCCCTTATTTTTGAAGGATAAATGATTTATTCAGCACAATTTCAAGTTACGCCAGAACAAGCGCAAGATTCTGCGTATTTGCATTCACGCATTCAAACTGAATTAGGCTTAGCTGATTCTTCGTTTCAATTTCAATGGAAGAAACGCTCGATTGATGCACGAAAGAGAGCCATTAAAATCAATTGTTTGTTTGATGTCTATGTTGATGAAGCCATTCCAGCTTTTGATGCAGATTTTCATCCCGAAAATGTATCAGAGAAAAAGGAAATAGCCATTGTTGGTGCAGGACCTGCGGGAATTTTTGCAGCATTGCGCGCGTTGGAATTAGGATTGAAACCAATTGTATTTGAACGCGGTAAAGATGTGCGTTCTCGTCGTCGTGATTTAGCAAAATTAAACAAGGAATTGATTGTGAATCCCGAATCCAACTATTGTTTTGGAGAAGGTGGAGCAGGAACGTATTCCGACGGAAAATTATACACGCGATCTAAGAAGCGTGGTGATGTGTTAAAGGCGTTGAAATGGTTTGTTCATTTTGGAGCTGACAGAGACATCTTGGTTGATGCACATCCGCATATTGGCACAAATAAATTACCTGATATCATCGTTGCAATGCGCGAAGAAATTATTGCACGTGGAGGGGAAGTAAGGTTTGGCGCTAAGGTGACAGATTTTATTTTGGAAGGACAAGCAATAGCAGGATTAGAAATAAATGAGCAAGACATTTTTAAGTGTGAACAAGTTGTTTTAGCAACTGGACATTCGGCGCGTGATGTTTTTGAGTTATTGCACAAGCGAAACATTCAAATACAAGCAAAAGGATTTGCTTTGGGTGTGCGCATTGAACATTCTCAAGAATTAATTGATACGATTCAGTACAGCGGTCGCCTGAATGATGAATATTTGCCGCCATCCGCTTATTCTTTGGTTACACAAGTTGACGGTCGAGGTGTTTATTCTTTTTGTATGTGTCCAGGTGGAATTATTGCCCCGTGTGCAACTTCTCAAAATGAAGTAGTAACCAATGGTTGGTCGCCTTCGAAGAGAAATAATCCCTATTCCAATTCCGGTGTTGTGGTTGCTGTTGGACCAGAAGATTTTCCTGGACAAGAAAACGATCCGTTTGTGTGTTTGAATTTTCAAAAAGAAATAGAACAAAAATGTTGGGAAGCGGCTGGTAAAACGCAAAAAGTTCCAGCACAGCGAATGGTTGACTTTATTCAGGGAAAAAAATCAAACGATTTTCCGAGATCTTCTTACTTGCCAGGTATTGAATCAGTTGATTTATCAACAGTTTTACCAGACTTCATTGCTAAACGCTTGAAACAAGCCTTCAAAGATTTTGGTCAAAAGATGAATGGATATTTAACCAATGATGCCGTATTGCATGCACCAGAATCGCGCACATCTTCTCCCATACAAATTCCACGCGACAAAGAAACTTTGCAACATCCAGATATCAAAGGATTGTATCCATGTGCAGAAGGAGCAGGATATGCAGGAGGAATAATTTCAGCTGCTATTGATGGAATGGCATGTGTAGATGCGATAGCGAAGAAATAATTCCTGATTCATCAAAGTTGATTTTCCTACTCAATTAATTTTCGTATTATTGCTTTATGCTTTTACAACGATTGACTTTAATACTCTTTGTTGTTTGCCTGTCAATTATGGTACAAGCACAAATAACTTTTTATCAAGACATTTTTCATGGAGAAGTAGTTGTTATTGGAACATCTACTGCAGATGCCAATGGAACTGTTCAGTTTGAAACAAATCTTCAACCAAATACGGTTGTGAAGAAGGTTTTTTTAGTTTGCGCAGGGAATAAGGGGTTTAATTATATTCCTGATTTTAAAGAGTTTAAAATTGATAATCAATTATTTCAAGTTACAAATAATAATCCTACTGAATTTTTGGTAAATAATTTAACACAAATTCCTTTATCTGCTGATTATAATGGTCATATCACTTTTGTTAAAGACTTGTCTGATGATATCGCAATAGTCAACGATCAACTTTCGTTAGAGTGGATAAACGATCCAGTTTTACCACCTGGTAATTGTCCTAGTTGTCGAATTAGTGCACCCATGCTTATTATTCTTGTAGAGAATTTAAGTCTTCCTACAATTAATTTTGTTTTAACGATTAATAATCAAATGAATAATTTAGAACTGGATTTCACTCAAAATGATTTAAACCCCGCAAATTATATTTATCCAATTGCAATGAATATTCATTTTGATAGGTTAGGAGGTGGGTCTAATGATGGATATAGTTTTAAAGTAAACGATATTCCAGCTGGGTCAATTAGGTGCGCAGATAATTATCAATATTCTATTTATTCTGGCGCAATTGGTTGTTATCATTATTCAAACCATGTATTGACTGGGTTAACCGATGACAATCCAGACTCGATATTTTGGGGACCTACCGCCCTATCTGATACAGCTGATGGTTTGGCAACAATTAATGGCTATTTTTCTAATATTAATTTAAATCCATTTAATTTTAAAGTTGCTTATACGGGTACTAGTTACGGTCAGCACAACACCTTCATATCATATTCACTTTCTTACACTTCCCCTTGTGACACCTTCTCCGTTTCCACTCCCAATGACACCACTCTTTGCCAAGGCTCAACTCTCCAACTCAATGCTTCTTCTACTAACCCATCCGCCACTTATGAATGGCTTCCAGCAACAGGTTTGAGTTGTTCTACTTGTCCCAACCCCATTTTCACAGCAGATAGTAGCATGTTTTACACGGTTAGAATTTGGAACAATGATAGTTGTTCGGTCGTACGTCCTTTAAAAATAAATGTGCGCCCGAAACCTACTTTTGGTGCAATAACTACAACATCAAGTGAATGCGGGGCTCCTGTTGGCTCAGCCGCCGCGGGTTCAGTCACTTTAAATGCTTTGCCAGATAATGGAATAGTAGCCAATTGGCAAGAAGTGGGTGGAGCAACGCAAAGTAGTAATGTGTTTTCTGGTTTAAATCCAGGAAATCATACTTTTTATTTTTTAGACACCAACGGCTGTCAAAGTGCAGATACAACCATTTTTGTGGATGAAGTTAATTCAACTATTGCTAACTTTTCTGCTTCTCCTTCAAGTGGAGCTGTGCCATTAACTGTTGTTTTTACAAATCAAAGTGTGAATGCTACGAATTATGAATGGTTTATTACGAATGGCTCAACAACCAATTCTGAGGGTTCAAATCTTCAAATCGTTGAGTTTTCAAATTCAGGAACGTATGAAATAATGCTCGTTGCATGGCAATTCGATCCAAGTTGTGCTGACACCGCCTACCAAACCATTTCAGTGTATGATTCGCTCATTGTCACTATTCCAAATGTGTTTACACCAAATGGTGATGGAATCAATGATTTTTTCTCACTCTCGGCAAATCAAGATGTGAGTTATGAAATTACAATTCTTAATCGTTGGGGAGAAGTAGTTTTCTCTGAAAATGCGAACATCTTTGCAGGAACTAGTAAGAATGTGTGGAATGGAGGAAGTTCAGCTGATGGCGTTTACTTTTTGCAATTAAAACTCACTACAGAACTTGGTGAAGTGATAAATTTGGAAGATTTAGTGACTGTGGTAAGATAATGTATGTTTGTTAGCGTAGCAGTTCAAGATTCTCACTGCTAGTGAAATTGTCTTACACTAGGTACGTTTGTTCATTTGATAGGTTGAAAATTAATTTGGGTAGCCTTGAAAGCCAATGAATATAGAGGGGTCACTAAAAGTTTAGTGTTCTATTTTTTTAAAAATTTAATCGATTAAAATTATATTTAACTAAACTTTTAATTACTTAAAATTTGCTTTTTTTTGAATGAAAATTGAGAGATTCGTATGGAGCAATGAATTGATACTTGTTTTAAGATTTGCCGTGGTTCTATCTCCGAAACTCCGACAACAAAATCCCTGTCGCTACAGATACATTCAATGATTCAGCTTGTCCAAATTGCGGAATGGTAATAGGATGAGTAATAAATGGCAATAAATCTTCTGAAATGCCTTTTCCTTCATTTCCCATTAAAAGGATTCCTTCGAAATTCAATTTCTCTTTGTAGACGTTTTTGCCTTCTAATAATGCGCCGTAAACTGGTTGAGTGGTTGATGCCAAATAGTTGCTCAAATCACAATAAATCACCGGAATTCGCAGAATAGCGCCCATGCTTGCTTGTACCACTTTAGGATTGTAGCAGTCAACCGTATTGCTTGAACAAACGATCTGTTCTACACCAAACCAATCCGCTAAACGTAAAATCGTTCCCATGTTTCCAGGATCTTGTACTCCGTCGATTGCCAAAGTAAATGGGACTTCTTTGTGTGTGTTTTTCAGTGTTTTAAGAACAATTAACACTTTGTTTGGTGTTTTCAAACTTGAGCATTGTCCCAATGTTTTTGCGTCCACCTGAAAATGAGGAAATGATAGGTTTGAATTGTTTAATTGATAGTCAGAAGTATAGATACAGCAGTCAATGAGATGAGGAACATGTTGAATGACTTCTTCCACCATTTTCACTCCTTCAATAACAAATAAGCCCAATTCATCTCTGAATTTCTTTTGCTGCAAGGAACGAATCTCCTTTATCTTATTCTTTGATACGCTTTCCACGTCTAGTTTTATATTATTTTTGTTTCGAAATTAAGAATTTGAAGCCGTTAAACCGCATATATCCCTTTTTAATATTGATTGCAGTGCTTTTTGCTTGCAAATCAACGAAGCATGTCCCAGAAGGAAAATACCTTTTGAAAAAAAATAAGATAGACATCACCAAAAAAAGTGGATTGGACGAGGAAGATGTATCTGAAGTTATTCGTCAACAACCTAACTTTAAAACATTGGGAATCAAGTTTAAGTTAATGGCTTTCAATGCTGTTGATTCTTCAAAGGTTGCAGAAAAGCGCATTGTTAAAAACGAAAAGTTAAATCAGAAAAACATCAAAATTGTTGCGAAACAGAATCGAATCAATCAAAAACGAATTGATCGAGCGAAGCGTAAAGGCAAAGATTGGTACACACATAAAGTCATTCCGTTAAAAGATACATTGGAACCAAAAAAGTTCTTTCGAGAATGGTTGAAGTATAAGTTTGGAGAAAAACCAGTGATTTTCGACACTGCTCAATACAACAGAACGCTGGAACAGATTGCTGTATTGATGAAGAAGAAAGGGTTTTACTATGGAACAGTAAATGGTGATGTAAAATACAAGAAGAACAAGAAAGCCATTGTTACCTATCAATTGGAACCAAAGAATCGCTACATGATTGATTCGGTATATACGTTTGGTTCGAACCCGAGTGTGCAGGCGATGTACGATAATTTCTTGCGCAAAGGAATGATCGACGAGTTGAAAGGAAAGCCATTTGATTCTGATTTATTGGATGATTATAGACAAGACATTGCTGGATTAATGCGCGATGATGCGTTGTACGGATTTAGCTTTTCGCACATTGATTACGTTGTTGATACAACTTTGGGAGATTTTAAAGTCGCTATTGGGATTCACTTTGGCGATCGTGTGATTAAATCTCCAGAATATCCTGATAGCACGATTCGCGTGAAGCACAAGACAACGTATGTCAAAAATGCTTATTTCCACATCATCGATACTACCATGATGGATGGAACTTTTGAAGAGACCATTGAAAAATTGAATGTGCCACGGATGACGAATGGTTACATCAGTCAAATTGATACGTTTGTTTTTGACAAGATCTACTTAAACAAGGACGAGAAACGGAAGCGAGGAATTGATCCGGATAAAGATACCTTGAATGTGAGTAGAGTGGCGATTTTCTACTACAATGGTGAACCTTTCGTGAAACCTGGAATTATTGAGCTTCAAAATTATTTGGAGAAGGAAAATTATTACAAAGAGTATTACTTGGAGCGAACATATACGCGTTTGTTACAATTGGGAATTTTTGCCAATGTGAAACCCGTCATTGTTGAAATTGAAGGAACTCCCTACATTGAAGTTCACTATTATTTAACTCCTGCAAAGCGACAAACATTTAGTTTTGAGCCAAAAGCAACAACCTCTAACGGGTTTTTAGGAGTATCGGCTTCTCTCAATTATTCCAATCGCAATTTATTTCGAGGAGCAGAAAATCTTACTTTTTCCATCAGTGGAGGATTTGAATCTCAACCACCGATTTTCGATGAGTCGGTTGATGGTCAGAAAATTAAACAAGCAGGAAGAAGTTTCAATACTTTTGAAATTGGACCAAGTGTAAAATTGGATTTGCCAGGTTTGTTGCCTCTGAAACGAGCGGTTTATATGTCGAAACGTCAGCGAGCAAGAACCATTATTTCAATGGCATATAATTTTCAGAACCGAACGGATTTCGCACGTAGAAATGCACAGTTAAGTTATTTGTGGCGTTTTTATGGTGGAGAAACACAGATTTTTCAAATTGGTTTGCCTACAACTTCGGTAATTAAATATGTTGACATTAGTAAATCGCCTGAGTTCAATGCAAAGATTGAAGATTTAAATGATGTCTTTTTACGAAATGCTTATAGCGATCAGTTTGTTTGGCAAGATTGGAAGTTGACGTATGAATACAATACCACTGAGAAGAAGAATAAAAAATCAAATGCAAACATTTATTTCAAAACATCATTTGATCCAGCTGGAAATCTTCTGTCATTATTCAATAAGTCACTTGATACAACTGAAACAGGACAATACGCAATTTTTGGTTTGGGGTATTCGCAGTTCTTGCGTTTAGACAATGAAATCATTTATGCGCAGCCAATCAATAAGAAGAGTAGTTGGAATATGCACTTTCTTGTTGGTGGAGGTAAACCTTATGGGAATTCAAAAACTTCCTTGCCTTATGATTACGGATTCTTTGGTGGTGGAGCCAATGATAATCGTGGATGGCGAGCAAGAGCTTTGGGTCCTGGAGCGTACAAATATTATTTGGATTCGAATCGTACAGCTACTCAAATAGGGGACATACGCTTCGGAATATCTGCGGAATACCGTTTTTCTATGGGAGGAATTTTTAAAGGTGCATTCTTCTCAGATGCAGGAAACGTTTGGACATGGAACGAGGATGTCAATCGACCAGGAGCACAAATTTCCAGCAATTTCTATAAACAAATAGCGCTCTCAGCAGGATTTGGTTTACGTGTCGATTTGGATTTCTTTATCATCCGTTTAGATTTAGGTATTCCAATTACCAATCCAGCGTTGCCAGAAGGAGCGCGTTGGATTTTCCAATCACGTGAGCCCTTCTTACAAGAATTGGAAAATACACCAGGCGTCGATTTATCAACCGTGCCGATGCCATTTACACCCGTGTTGAGTTTTGGTATTGGTTATCCGTTCTAAGAGGGTGTGCAGAAGATTCAATGATTCAATGATTGAACAATTGAAGGACTAGAGTTGGCTCAGATTTTCGGGGATACCTTGATGTTTTAAAAGTTTAAAAGTTTAAACGTTTAAATTTTTAAAAAAATAGAACACTAAACTTTTAGTGAACGGTCTATCCCCATTGTCTTTCAGAGCGATATTGATTCTTTTTCCATCGTTTAATCCTATCCATTAATCCTCTTTTTTGAATCCTTGCATCGTTCAAACTCTGATTACTTGAATTGTTGAATTACATTTCTACTGAACGTATTGTAATCCCAAGCTTCCAGTCATGCGATAGATTTCCAAATAAGTATCCAACTTATTATACAAATTCTCATAATGCTGAATCAAGGTGTTTTGGAAATTTGATTGAAAAGTTGATAAATCAACAGAATTGATGGAACCATTTTCAAATTTGCGTTGTGCGAGTTCCCAAGCTTTTGTCGCATATTCCAAGTTTTCTTCAGAAATAGCCAATAAACTTGATCGTAAATTGTAGACTTCAATTAAGTTTTTCATCGTGTTGATCAATGAATTTTCCATGCTTTGCGTATTCAATGTTGCAATGGATTCTTGGATGCGAGAAACTTCAACCGCTCGCTGGTTCTTCCAATTGTCAAATAAGGTGTAACGCAAATTCAAATTTCCATAATATTGTAGCGCTTGTGTATTGATTTTGAAATTGTCATCTTTCAAATCACGCAACCAAGAATAACTTGGATTTACACCAGCTGATAAACTCAACGTTGGGTACAAAAATGATTTTTGAAGCGATGTTTGTTTTTGCTGTAATTCAATACTCAAATACTGATTTTTCAAGTTTTGATTGTTGCTGAACAATTGTGTAATGGCTTCATCCTCTGAAATCAATGGAAAATCAAAATTCAATGAATCTGTTAAAATGATATCGCTGACATCCAATGTTGAATCTTGTTCATTCATCAGCAGCAACAAGTTGCGGACAGAATTGGCGTAAGAAATTTGTTGCAACAAAAAGTTTGTGCTATCCGTTAAGTACTGATTATTGAACTGAAGCGATTCCAATGAACTAGAAGAAGCGTATTTTTCTTTCAGAGCATACAACTTTTTACGGTGAGATGATATCTTCATGATTTCCGCATACAAGTCCATCCTTGCTTTTTGCAATTGAGCACTGTAATAAGCTTTTACAACATCCTGTGTTGTTGTTTCAATGATCACCAGCGCATTTCCTTGACTTTGTTCTTCTAATAAGGCCAAACGTTCTTTTGAAATTTTCACGCGGAAACCACTGAATAAATTCCAATTCGCACTTAAACTTGGAGCCAATTGTTGACTCAAAATCAATCCAGGAGTAAAGGTGAATGGGTTTTTTGAGTTATCTTGAATCGAATTGTTTAATCCAACTCCTAATTGCACTGTAGGAAATAAGCCTGCTTCGCCCCAAGAATTGTTTTTCGCGGCGATATCCACTTGTAAATGCGCAATTTGGATCTGGAAATTATTAGCCAATGCAGTAAACACGGCATCTTTTGCTGATAATTCCTTTTGAGCAACTACTGGTAGTCCAATTAAAAGACTGAATAGAAATAGATTAATGTTCTTCACCTTTTATGCGTTTGTTGTTTTTAATAACTGGTTCTGTATCTAACTGTGTTGGCTTTTTTCCTGTCCAAATCCAACGTCTCAACCTCCTGCGGTCGTTCCAAAATAGGATGGATGATGGATAAAAGAATAAGATAAAGACTGTTCCGAATAAAACTCCAAAAGCAATTGAAGTGGCCATTGGAATTAAGAATTGTGCTTGCATGCTTTTTTCAGAAATCATTGGAAGCAATCCGGCTACTGTTGTCAATGATGTCAACAATATTGGACGAAAACGTGATATCGCTGCTTCTTTCGCTGCTTCTTTCGTGTCCAATCCTTCAAGTAATAGGTCATTGTAACGGTCTAAGAAAACGATGGCATCATTCACTAAAACTCCCAATAAGGCTAAGATTCCGAAGAGTGAAAGAATGGAAACAGGAATTCCAACCAGTCCATGTCCCAAAATTGCTCCTGCAATTCCTGCTGGTAAAACGGACATGACCAAAAACGATTGTGATAAGCTATTGAAGTGTAAAGTCAAAATGATAAACATTAATACAACACCAATAACTCCAACATACATCATGGAATTTCCGGTTTTCTGACTGCGTTCCAATTGCCCTAATTTCACTGATTGAACATCTGGAAATGCTTGAGTAATCTTTGTAAGTATTTTTTCACTGATGGCAGTATTTACATCAGCAACTAATTTGGGATCCGTACTTTCAGCATCAATTTTGATGATTTTCTGACCATCTCGACGTTTCAAACTTTCTGGAGCACGACCAATCTCAAAAGTGCTGATTTCAGATAAGGGAATAGCAACACCAACCGCATTTTTAATCTTCATGTCTTCCAAATCATTGATGGAATTACGGTCTTCTAATGGATACTTCACCCAAATTTTAACTTCATCCGTTCCAATAATTACTCGTTGCGCTTCAATACCAAAAAATCCTTGTCGTACTTGATTCAATACTTCATTTTCTGTCACCCCAAAGATGCTTGCTTCTGGTAATAAATGAATGTAAATTTCATTTTTTCCTAAAGGCATATTGTCTTTTATGTTGAAAACACCTTTCATGTGACTCATTTCAGATTTCAACATATCACGAGCTGCTAATAAACTTGCGTCGTTTGTTGAAGTTAAGCCAATTTCAATTTCTTTTCCAAATCGATTCACTCCACCAATGTAAACATCTTGTGATAATTGAACGGTTGAAGTTGCTTTTAATCGTGCTAAAATTCGATCCATTAAGGTATCAACAGGAGTTTGAGTGTGTTCTCCATCGTAGAATACTTGAACCATACCTGCGTGATTACCTGCTTGACCTAAATTCATCGTTGCACCAATGTTACTTGAATAATAGGTGAGGAGGGAATCACCATTTTCTTCAATGATTCGTTGATTTTCTTCAATCAATATTTTTGTCGCTAATTCAATGAAATCTTCCGTTTTCTGCTTATTATCACCTGGTTTATAGGCTGCTTCTATTGTAAAGAAATCAGGTGCAATATTGGGAAAGAAAGTAAAACCTATTGTTTTAGACGCCATCAATCCTATGATAATAAAGATGAAAACCAAAGGAAAGAAAACATAAGCACGATACGCTTTCTTTTTGATTCCAATGAAAACATCAAGAACGGCTGAAAACCAATTGTCTCGAACGTATTTGATTCCTTTGTCGGCACCTCCTCTAATTTTCAATTCCAGTGGTGATTGAGTAAATCCTTTGAATGCAAGCACTGCACCAATGGTAAACAATGCAAATGGCAATAATAAGATGCCAATTCCAGAAATAGTAGGAGCGATTAACAAGGATCCGATCATTACTATAGTAATGCCGGCAATCATGAATAATAGTCCTTTTGCTAATGAATACGGAGGATTCGTTGGTTCAGACAACACTGCTTTATGAGCCAAATGGGCAGGAAGAATGATGAAAGCCTCAAACAACGAGAAAATCAAACAGGAAATTGCTACAAATGCCATTTCACGCATCATTTCCATTCCTTCAACAAACAACAAAATGGAAAATGCAACTACTGTAGTAAGTACGGACGACAATACAGAAGGCAATACTTCCATCGTTCCATCAATCGCTGCGTCTTTTGCTTTTTTACCACGTTCAAAGTGAGAATAGATGTTTTCTGCAATCACAATTCCATCATCTACTAGGATACCAACTACTAGAATCATTCCGAAAAGCGAAATCATATTGATGGTAATTCCGTATGCGATTCCAGCGATGAACATTCCTAGAAATGAGAATGGAATTCCAAAAGCAACCCACGCTGATAGCTTTAAATTCAAGAACAGACCTAAAAATATGAGAACGAGCACTAATCCCATTAAACCATTGGATGTCAATAAATCGATTCGGTCATTCAACATACTATTGAACTCGAAAAAGATATTGAATGAGTAATCTGGATTGGCTTTGTTGAACTTCTCTTGGTATTCATAAATTGCTTTGGTAATCTCAGCAATGTCTTGGTCAACAGTTTTTTCAATTTGAAAGGAAACTGCTTGTTTTCCGTTGAATTTGCTTTCTTGTGATGATTCGGAATAGCCAATTGTTACGTCAGCAATGTCATTGATTCTAATTTGTTCACCTGTAGCAGTTGTGCGCAATATGATATTCCCGATTTCATCAGTTGTTGTTCCACGATTATTGGAACGAATATTCATTTCTTGAACACCACCACGAATGATACCAGTTGTGATGTCAATATTTTTAGAGCTGATTACAGCTGATATTTCTTGAAGCGAAATAGAATAGCGCAACAAATCGTTTTCCCGCACATTCACTGTGATTTCCTTCTCAGGAAATCCATTTTTAGTGATTTCTGTGATTGTCTTTGTGTTCAGTAAATCGCGTTCAACCTTGCTCGCTAAATCAGTCAATTCAATAATGTCGCCATCTTTATGATTGGATGATATTCCTACGAATGCAACAGTCGAACCCATTCCGCTTGATTTTAACCTGGTAATGGTTGGTCGCTCAGCACCTAGCGGAAATGAATTGATGGAATTGACAGCATTTTCGATATCGCTGAGCAATTCTTCCATGTCAGTGTCCGTGTAGGCTTTGATGTCAATCGTTGCAAAGTTTTCGGAGGAAGTAGAATTGATTTCCTCAATTCCATCTAACCCTTTAACGGCTTGTTCAACCTTGATTGTGACACCTTCTTCCATCTCAACAGGAGAAGCTCCAGAATAAAACACTGAAATAAAAATTCGGTTTGGATCAATTTCCGGGAAAAATGATCGCTTTGTCGCCATAATGGAAAAAATACCTGCCAGTACAATAATTGCAATGAAGGAGTTTCCCCAAATCGGTCGTTTGATGAAAAAATCGATTACTTTTCTCATGTTCTTATCTCTTAACTCCTTTGAATTTTGTTATTTTCTGAGTAGTTTGAATGTGTTCTAAAACAACGCTTTCTCCATTGTTTAATCCCGTTACAAATACTGTGTCAGGTTTACTGTTCACAATTTCAATTTCTTTCACCACAAGTTGGTTGTCCTTTAACACTTGAATTGAATTGTCTTTTACCGCCATTCTCGGAACGGCCATCGAAGAAACAGTTGCCATTTGATCAATCGTTGCGTTGACAAACATCCCATTGTAAATCATGGCCTCTTTTTCAGGCCTAATGGAGTAGAATACATCAACGGATTGAGTTTTTTGATTAATAACATCTGATATTCTGACGATTTTTCCAGTTCCTACTTTTTCGTTTTTCGAATTGTAAAATGTGGCACTTCCTTTTGATTTGAACAAATTGATTTGAGACAGTGTAATTGGAACATTGACTTCAAAATCTCCAGTTTTGGCAATGCGTGCAATCTTTACACCAGGATTGATGATGGATCCAGGCTCAGAAATAACTTCAACGACAGTTCCGCTCCATGGTGCACGATATGTATATTTTTTATAGCGTTCTTCCAAGCTTTTGATGTTGTAATACTCGGATAAAATATTTCTTGATGTCAAAAACATGCGTTCTTTTCCTGATGAAATTGTTGGCAAATCTGGTAGCATACTCGTTGGCTGCACCTTGTTTAAAAAATCAATCCATTTATTGGTTGCCTGAGGATAATCTAATTCTAAATCTGCTAAAGCACCAATGATTAAATTGGCATACTGAATTCTTCGAGCACTGAGTGTTTGTTTTGCTTCTTCTGAATCCACAGAATACAATAGTTGTCCCGCAGAGAATCGCACTCCAGGTTTCAATGTAGTACTTCCTTTTTCCAGTTTACCTTGCACTTCAAAGGCAATGTCAATTTCGACAATAGGTGAAACTTGACCATACGAAGTTAATTGCATGTTTCGGACTTCGTTTTTCACCGTTCGAATTGGCACATAAAGTTCGGTGTCGGTTTGTTTTGATAATTCAACGCTGTCTGGCTTTTTTGACTTTAATCTCCAGTAAATCAAAGCGCTAAAAACTAAGATGATACCAAAGATGATCAATTGATTTCTTTTCATAGATGTCTACAATTATTCAGGATTCTAAAGTACTCAATTTGATTCATTGCTTGTGGTGAAAATGAGATAAATTGTGGCAAATCAAAGATGAACCGTAAAATTCAAGGATAAAGCAATTGTTAATAAATAGTAAAGGTGTTGATAACTTCGTTAATAACGTTGAGTTCATCGATGTTTAATTCTTCCATAACCCCCGTAAATTTGTAATGAAGAACACTAAAACAAAACGTATGCTTGGCGCTATTCTTAAAAAGAAACTTTCCGATAATCAAGTTGCGAATATTTTTATTAACGCAATTTTTGATTCTGTTGACAATGGATTCACTGAAGTTGCTTTGTTAATCAATGAAGATGTTGCCTTTGTAAAGTCACCAAACATAGATCCTAAAGCGAATAACGAATTTGCCATGATCGTGATTGTCGGCAATTTGTCGTATTTGGAAAGTACTTTTGACCCAGAACAAGCATCGAAAGTGGAAGAGATTGTTTTTGAAAAATTGGCGACTATTTACGACATGTCAGTGCTTGACTTCAAAAAATTAATTCGTGAATATCAACATACAATTGCTCGTTTGAATCATCCATCCAAAAACATGTTGTATGGAATGTCAAAAGCAATTTTCTCGAAATACAAGTTGAATGACTTTCAAGATGATTACTTCAGAAGAATGCAGGCACCAAATCCTCTGTTTTTAAAACGAATGGATGATGTGATGCAAAATTTCATTTGGAATTGGGATGCATTCTTTAAGAAATACAAGATCAATTAAATCAATTTTTATCTATAGAGAGTGGTGCTAATACAGCATCACTTTTTTTATGTCCGATATTTCATCTCCCAAATAATCAATGTAGGTAATTTTTAAGTAATAGATTCCCGCTAAATATGGCAGTTTGAATTGTCCGTATGTTTGATTTGAAAAATGAGCATTTCCTACTGTTTGACCTAAAGATGAGATGATTTCAACATTGAATTCACTCGTAATATTATTTTCGATCTTAACCGTTATTTCATTTCCTGAGGAAAGGAGCGAAGGGAAAACTGTTATATTGTCTGGAAGTTGTTTGAGAAAAACAGAGCGATCGAAATCGAATAAATACAAACCCGTTTGTCGATCAGAAACCAAAATTCGTTCCGAAGGCAATTCACTGTAAACTCCCCAAGCTCCATTTAATTTATAGAAAAAATCAACAGGATAAGTATCGTAGTGTGCAATCTCTTTAGCTCCATTTCGAATGTCGTAAATACGCAAACCTTCATTGTAGTAAGCAACAAAAGCATATTCATTGGTGGTCATAATGTTGTGAGGAACACTATTGTTCGAAAAATTGGTTCCAAATCGTTGCTCAATCGTTACATGATGGTTGCTTGCAACTGAACACGATTTTAGACGCATGCCCATTGTTTCATCTCCAAATATGTATTTTTTTCCATCCGGAGTTAACCAACCCTGATGATTGTAACCTTGATCTTGGTAAATATCAATGTTTTGTAAAAATAAAGGACTACTTGGATTGCTGAAATCATAAACTCGCAAACCATCAAATCCACAATTTAAATAAGCAATGTTGTTTCTTACATACGCGTCGTGAACTTGACTTAAACCTGAAGGACCTTCATAAACTTGAACTGGATTGATTGGATCCGCCAATGAAAAAACACGCATCGGAATCAAAGAAGTTGGATTGCCACCAACAATTGGAGTAACGGAGCAAGCGTAAAGTAGTGCATTGACTGAGTCGATAAAAATATTGTGAACCCTGCCAAAACCGGCATCAATTTCAGCGACCAAATGCACTGAATCTGGTAAATAGGATAAATCAATGATTTGTAATTTGCTTGGACCTTCATCACAAACAGCATAGGCATAATGAGAAAACGTTTTGATGTCGCGATGCACTACTAAGCTCGAAGAATAATTTCCAAGTATGAATCCTTTTGGTACAAATTTGTTATTGATAATTTGAAAGAAATGAACTCCTTCTGTGCTTCCAGCAATCGCATATTCTTGGTTGTTAGCAGTATATCCCCAGCAGTCGTTGTATTTGACTAAGGTGCTATTGCTTAATAGTGTATCCGGATTCCAGTTATCCAACAACACAACGTTTTTGGAGTCTTGTCCAACACAAGTTGTCGCAATCAATAGAATTAAGTACGTGAGAAATTTCATGTATTGGATTTAATCTGTCAAACAAAGTTAAAACAATCTTATCTTCTTTGCGAATGAAATGGTTGATTGCCAATAATTACTTATTTTAGCGCTTCAAATAGTGATTGAATTGTCAGACTCAGTAGTAATAATACCAACTTATAACGAACGTGAAAATGCTGAACGCATGACGCGAAAAGTGATGTCTTTGGATAAAGATTTTCACATACTCTTTGTTGATGATGGATCACCAGATGGCACTGCGGATATTATTAAGGGCTTAATGACAGAATTTCCAGGACGTATTTTCATTGAAGAACGAAGTGGAAAGTTAGGTTTGGGAACAGCTTACATTCATGGTTTCAAATGGGCAATTGCTAAGAAATACGATTTTATTTTTGAAATGGATTGTGATTTTTCTCATGATCCCGATGATTTGATTCGTCTCTACAATGCCTGTGCTGTTGATGGAGCTGATTTTAGTATTGGTTCACGTTATACGAAAGGTGGAAAAGTCAAAGATTGGCCTCTCAATCGTATTTTAATGTCCTATTTTGCAAGTATTTATGTCCGCATGATTTTGTGGATCAACATTAAAGATACAACGGCTGGATTCAAATGCTATCAGCGAAAGGTATTAGAAAGTTTAAATTTAGATGCAAATTCATTTAAGGGATATGCATTTCAGATATTAATGAAGTTTTCTGCATTGCGCAAAGGATTTAAAGCGAAAGAAGTTCCAATTACATTTATCGATCGTGAATACGGTGACTCAAAAATGAGTACTAGTATTTTCAAGGAAGCGTTTATTGGAGTGTGGAAAATGAGAGGAATGAAAGTATGAGTACAAAGAAATTATTAAAGAATGCAACCATAATCAATGAAGGCAAGAAAATAATTGCAGATATCCTTATTGATGGCGAATTTATTTCGAAAATTGGAACTGATTTATCTGAATCTGGAGCTGTTGAAACCTTTGATTTATCGGGAAAGTTAGTGTTGCCAGGTTGCATTGACGATCAGGTGCATTTTAGGGAGCCAGGTTTAACTCATAAAGGACGCATTCATTCAGAATCACGTGCTGCTGTTGCTGGTGGAATTACTTCTTTTATGGAAATGCCGAATACAGTTCCAAACGCTTTGACGCAAGAATTGTTAGAAGATAAGTACCAAATTGCAGCAAAAGATTCCTTGGCGAATTATTCCTTTTTCATGGGAGCTTCCAATGATAACATTGAAGAAGTGCTTAAGACAAATCCAAAGGATGTGTGCGGAGTGAAAGTCTTTATGGGATCTTCAACTGGAAACATGTTGGTTGATAATGAAAAAACATTGACAGGATTGTTCTCACGTGTGCCTATGTTGATTGCAACGCATTGTGAGGATGAAGCAACTATTCAAACAAATATTCAGCTTTATAGAGAACGTTATGGTGAAGCTGTTCCGATGGAATGTCACCCATTGATTCGCTCTGAAGAAGCTTGTTACAAATCATCATCATTAGCAGTTGAATTAGCAAAGAAACATGGAGCTCGCTTGCATATTTTGCACATTTCTACAGCAAAAGAATTGTCCTTGTTTGATGGAACCATTCCGTTGACTGAAAAGAGAATTACGGCAGAAGCATGTGTGCATCATTTGTGGTTTAGCGATGAAGATTATGCGTCAAAAGGTAGTTTGATTAAGTGGAATCCAGCGGTGAAAACAGCACATGATCGAGAAGAAATTTGGAAAGCAGTTTTGGATAATCGTATTGATGTAATCGCGACAGACCATGCACCGCATACTTTAGAAGAAAAAGCGGATACTTATTTTAAAGCACCATCAGGCGGACCTTTGGTTCAGCATGCGTTGTTGGCAATGTTGGAAAAATCTTTGCAAGGAAAAATTGGCATTGAACGAGTAGTAGAAAAAATGGCTCATGCACCAGCAATTATGTTTGAGATTGAAAAACGTGGCTTTGTTCGTGAAGGATATTATGCAGATTTAGTAGTCGTAGATCCAGGAAGTTCTTTAGAAGTCAATAAATCGAATATTTTATATCAATGTAGTTGGTCGCCGTTTGAAGGAACGAAATTTTCTCATAGTATAGCAAATACTTTTGTCAATGGACAATTAGTTTACGCTAACGGAGCAATTCAAGAAAACGGAATTGGTAAACGCTTAATGTTTGATCGTGCATGAAATTAATGTTGGCATGTTTTAGTTTGATTGTGGTGGCTTCTTGCGTCGATCAAATTCCTGATATGCCTGTTCCTGAGAAAAAAATCTCGCACAAACAAATGGTTTCCTTGTTGACAGAATTGATTCAATTGGAATCTTCTGCGCAGTTAAAACATGTGCAAATCAATCGCTATAGCAAGGCTTTGGAAAAGGAAGGAGATTCTCTCTTGCAATCAAAGGGTTTTACCGCAGAACAATTCGAAGAAAACATGCATTACTATGGTTCTCGTCAGGAAGAAATGATGGAAATCTACGATGAGGTGAAAGCAAATCTTTTGAAGGAAAAAGAAATGTTGGAAGCTAAATTGAAGAAGGAGCGAGAAGCGAATTTAGAGGTGAATTGAATTTATTTTCAACGCTTGAACTGGAATGACGGGGCTATGTTTATTGCTCAGGATGAGGAAATCTAGAGAAACGTTTGTTTTGTTTGAAATTTTCAAATTCGCAAATT
>Ga0098074_1000356_pt1 | contig 33043 bp, 29 predicted proteins | sample 32_taG_FD_75064 | JGI IMG/M metagenome (GOLD analysis project Ga0098074, IMG submission 75064) | Marine viral communities from the Gulf of Mexico - 32_GoM_OMZ_CsCl metaG | ecosystem: Environmental > Aquatic > Marine > Oceanic | place: Atlantic Ocean: Gulf of Mexico | collected 2015-07-12 | reverse complement strand
TTATCGGCGAAGGGGTTGAGGCGGTGCTCCAGGTCGGTGATTACATCTACGAAAAATCCTTCGGCAACGGCCCGGATGTCCGGTCGTTCGGATCGCCCGATCCGGTGACGCTGGACGACTATCGCGCACGCCACGCGCTGTATCGCAGCGACGCCGACCTGTCCGCCGCGCACGCCGCCATGCCCTTCATCGTCGCGTTCGACGACCATGAAGTCGAAAACGACTATGCCGGCGATCAAGGCGGCGTCACCGCCGACCGTGCGGCGTTTCTTCGTCGCCGCGCCGCGGCGTGGCAGGCCTATTTCGAACATATGCCGCTGCGTCCCTCGGCGCTGAGAGCGGGCGGCGGCTTGCAGCTCTATCGCCGCTTTCACTGGGGCCGCCTTGCGACCGTCCATATGCTCGACACGCGGCAATATCGCTCGCCCCAGCCCTGCCCGTCGGGCAAGCGCGGCGGGCAGATCGTGTTGGATTGCGATGCCGTGCGCGATCCCGCCGCGACGGTTCTGGGCAAGCGGCAGGAAGCCTGGCTCGATCGCGGACTGGCGCGGGAAAAAAGCATCTGGAGCCTCGTCACGCAGCAGACGATCTTTTCGCGCCTCGCACTGCCGCAGGCGCCCGACGCGCGCTATTCGGACATCTGGGACGGTTATGAGGCCGCGCGGCAGCGTGCGACCGCCAGCCTGTCGCGGCCCGCGGTGCGCAACGCCGTGCTGCTCGGCGGCGACGTCCACTCCTTCTGGCTCAACAATATCCGCGCCGATTTCGGCGACCCGGCGTCGAAGGTGATCGCGAGCGAGGTGGTGACGAGTTGCCTTGCCTCGCGCAACGGCCCTGCGGCGCTGTTCGATACGGCGCGCGCGCTCAACCCGCATGTCCGCTTTCTCGACAATGCGCATGCCGGCTATGTGCTGCTCGACATTGTCCCGGATCGTATCGACATCGACTTGCGCGCGGTCGCATCGCTCGCCGATCCCGCCGCACGATGCTTTTCGCTCGCCAGGCGCACGATCGCCGACCGCCGCCCCGGCTTCGATTGATCGCACCCGGCTTTCGCGATTGCAATTCGCGCAATCGTCGTTCGACTCTGGCCGTTTGATCGCGCAGCCCATTACGCCGAACCTGTCCCCACAACGGCATCGTGCCCGTCGCGACGATGGCCGATGGCAGGGGATGGACTTTGGACGGCGCCGAAATCATTACGCTCGCGGTCGATCGGTCGGGGACGCTGCCGGGACAATTGCAGCGCGTCACCGATGAGCGGCTTTCACTGCGCGACGGGCAGGTTCGCCTGCGTATTGACCGGTTCAGCCTCAGCGCCAATAATCTCACCTATGCCCTGCTCGGCGAACGGATGGGATATTGGGCGCTGTTCCCGGTGGGCGAGCCGTGGGGCATCGTTCCGGTATGGGGTTTCGCGACCGTCACGGAGAGCGCGGATGACCGGATCGCGCCTGACGAACGCCTCTATGGCCTGTGGCCGATGGCGAGCGAGGCGGTGCTCGAACCGGGACGGGTCAATGCGCGGCTGATCGTCGAAAACTCGCCGCATCGTCGCGCACTGCCACCCGCATACAACAGCTATTTCCGGCTTGCGTCCGACCCGATCCACGTGCCGGGCAGCGAAGACCGGCAGGCGGTCCTCCGCCCGCTCTTCATCACCTCCTTCCTGCTCGACCGGGGCGTTGCCGCGGCCGCGGAGAGCGACACCGTCATCGTCACCAGCGCGTCGAGCAAGACCGCTCTGGGGCTCGGCTGGCTGCTGCAGAACCGTCCGGGCAAGCGAAGCATCGGCGTCACGTCGCCGCGCAATCGGGACGCGGTCGCGGCGCTCGAGCTGTTCGACGCGGTCACGACCTATGACGATCTGCCGCGGTCGGACGGGGCGATGATTATCGATTTCTCGGGCGATCGCGACATGCTGGGCCGACTGCGCGGAAACGGCACCGGCTCGCAGCTTTGCCGGGTCGGCATGACGCATTGGCGCGACGGGAGCGAGGACCTGACCCCGAGCGGCGCCCATGACCAATTTTTCTTCGCACCCGATGCGATCGTCAAGACGGTGGCCGAACTGGGACCCGCCGGATTCGATGCCGCACTTGCCGATGCAACGCGCGCCTTCATCGCGGCATCGCGTCCGTGGCTCGGCATCGAAACGGTCCGTGGCAGCGAAGCGATTGGGGAAGCCTGGGCGCGGCTGCGGTTCGGCTCGGGCGACCCAACCTCGGCGATTGTCGCAAGTTTCTGAAAAAAGTGGGAGGATGTATGAAACAGATATTTTTCGGCGGGCTGTCGCTCGCCACCATGATCGGCGCGGTGCCGGCGCTGGCCCAAACCGCCGCGCCACCTCAGGACGGAGACGACGGACGCGGCGACATCATCGTCACTGCGACTAAACGGTCGGAGAATCTTCAGGATGTGCCGGTCGCGGTGTCGGCCTTTTCGTCCGAACAGCTCCAGAAGTCGGGGATCAACGACACACGCGAGCTGATGGGGCTCGCCCCCAGCCTCAACCTGACGAGCACGACGTCGGACTCGGCCGGCGTGGTCATCCGTCTGCGCGGGGTCGGCAGCGAAGCGATCAATCCCGGCCTTGAATCGTCGGTCGCGACCTTTGTCGATGGGGTCTATCGCAGCCGATCGAATCTCAGCCTGACCGACATACCGGGGATCGAACGGATCGAGGTGCTGCGCGGGCCGCAGGGAACTTTGTTCGGCAAGAATACGTCGGCAGGCCTCATCAACGTCATCACCTTTGCTCCCCGGTTCGAGCCGAGCCTCGACGCGGCCCTGTCCTATGGCAATTACGACATGGTCCGGATGAACGCCGGCGGCGGCGGCGCACTGGTCGATGGAATTGCGGCGTTCCGGCTCGATGCGGCCTATCAGCGGCGCGACGGCATCCTCCGCGATTTCGACAGTGACGGGCGCTACCGCAACCGCAACCGTTTCACGCTCCGTGGGCAATTGCTGCTGACACCGGCCGACAACGTCGATGTCCGCCTGATCGCCGATTATGGCCGCCGCCGCGAAACCGGGCCCGACACCTATTCGCCGACGGTGAACGACCCGCTCTATGTCGCGATCTTTCAGGCTATGGGTTTCCCGAGCCATATCGGCCGCAAAGACCTGACGATCACGACGAGCGAAGATCGGGCGTCGTTCGAAAAGACCGAGCAATGGGGTCTGTCGGGCGAGGTGAATTGGGATCTCGGCGGCGCCCGCCTGACCGCGATCACCGGTTATCGTCACTGGCACAATGACCAGGCGCGCGAGGTCGATTATGCCGAGGCCGATCTTGTCTATATTCCGTTCAAGGCGGCGCAACAGGCGTTCGAGACCTTCACCCAGGAACTGCGCCTCGACGGCTCGGCCGGAGCGCTCGACTGGATGGTCGGTGGTTTCTACAGCCATGAAAAGGCCTTCGGCCGCTATGGCTACCGGATCGGCCGCGATCTCGAACCCTTTCTCGATCGGCTCTTCGCGCCAGCGACGGGGCAGGCGAACCCCATTTCCTTTTACACCGGCCTGCCCGTGGGGGCGAGCTATCCCGAAGGGTCGGGGGTGGGGCGCGACGATTTCGATCAGACGTCGCGCAGCATTTCGGTCTTCACCCACAATGTCTGGCATGTGACCGACCGCCTCGACCTGATCGGCGGGATTCGCTTCACGCGCGAGGCCAAGCGCGTCGATGTCGACATTGTCGGCACGGACAACCCCGGATGTCAGGCGCTGATCGCGGCGGGGCTTTCGGCGCCCGGCGCGACGCCGATCTCGGGCATTCAGTGCCTGCAATTGTTCGACGCGCGCTACGACGGGTCTTTCACCTCGCGCAAGGTCGAGAAGGAATGGTCGGGCATCGCGACGATCAGCTATGATTTCAGCGATGCGCTGCACGGCTATGCGACCTATAGCCGCGGGTACAAGGCGGGCGGCTTTGTGCTCGATCGCGCGGGCTTCCGGCCGATCACGCTCAAGGCGCCCGACGCCGACGACCTGGCGTTCAATCCGGAGTTTGCGATCAACTATGAAGGCGGGCTGAAATATCGCTCGCCGGGCGGCGCGCTCACGGTGAACGGTGCCCTCTTCTACACGCGGTTCACCGATTATCAGCTCAGCTACAATACTGGCGCCGCACTCATCACGACCAATATCCCGCGCGTGACGACCAAGGGTTTCGAGCTCGAACTGGCCGCGCATCCGGCGCGCGGATGGCAGGTCGGCGGCGGCGTGACCTATGCCCGCGCGCGCTATGGCGCGATTCCGGCCGGCCCGCCCGCCAATGTCGTGGCGATCGCGGGCAAACAGCTTGCGAATGCGCCCGACTGGGTCGTCACCGGTTCGGTCGGCTGGGACGACCGCATTTCGAGCGACCGGCTGCGCGCCTTCGTCCAGCTCGACGGGCGCTATCAGTCGGCGGTGCTGACCGAACGGTTGCTGCGGCCGACCTCGGGGCAAAAGGGCTATGCGCTGTTCAACGCGCGGCTCGGCCTCGGCGACGCCGACGAACGCTGGACGGCCGAACTATGGGCACGCAATCTGACGAATCAGCGCTACATCGCTTCGTCGATCCCCGCGACCTTCCAGGGCGGTACGCTCGTCGGCGCGCAGGGCGAGCCGCGGACCTACGGGCTGACGCTGCGCACCAAATTGCGATAGGGCGACAAAAGGGCCGGTGCCTATATGGGACCGGCCCTTCTCCGTGCGCGATCGCCGCCCTCCGTCAGGCGGGAGACGCACCGTCGGTCGAAACGACACGGAACAGGGCGGATGCGTTTCCTATCCTCTTGCCGTCGGCGTGTGCCTCGGCTGATGCAAAGGCGATGGTCCGCCCCGGCTGGGTCGCCGTCGCCGAGATCTCGAGCCATTGGCCCACGCGCACGGCACCGAGGAAGTCGACTGCCAGATGGATGGTAACAAGCGACGCGCCCTCGCCGAGCGCCAGCGCGCAGGCGATCCCCATGGCGTTGTCGCAGAGCGACGACAGCACGCCGCCGTGCAGCATCGCGCGCGCGTTGCAATGCGCCTCCGCCACACGCAGGCCGAAGACAAAGCACTCGGCATCGCGCTTTGAGAACAGCGGCTCCCAGGCGTCGGTGACGGGACTACGCCGGAAATGCGGTTCGAACCCCGCCGGTGGTTCGATGCCGCCGCTCACCAGTCGAACCGCAACGTCGCGCCATAGGTACGCGGCGGATTATAGGCCACCGAATAGGCGCCGAAGAGCGCAAAGCTTTGCACGGCAAAGCTTTCGCGTGTGATGTTGCGCGCCCACAGCGCCAGATCCCATCCGCGATCGGCGATCAGGCTGATGCGCGCATTCACCAGCGTGTGCGGCTTTTCGCGGAGATAAGGTGTGTTTTCAGCGTTCAGGAAGAAGGCGCCGCTATATTTCCCGTCGAGCTGGATCGCCATGTCCCAGCCGTCGCCGATCGCGAACTGATAGCGCGCGAGCAGATTGGTCGAAAATTTCGCGGCGAGCGGCAGGTCGTTGCCGTCGAAAACCGGCTGTGCCGGATCGTCGATCCGCGTGTCGACCCATGCGACGCCGGCGCGCAGGTCGAAACCGCGGAAGGGGCGGAGCGTGGCATCGATCTCCAGCCCGTTGACGCGGGCCTTCGCCAGGTTGCGGAGCTGGTTGAACGGCAAACCCGTGACCGTATCGACCTGCGCCACGCGGACCTGCGGCTGCCGAAAATCATAATGATAGGCCGACGCATTGAGGAAGAGGCGGCGGTCCCATAGCGTCGATTTGACGCCGACTTCATAGGCCGTCAGCTTCTCCTCGTCGAACGGTTGAAGCTGTTGCCGCGTAAAGGCGAAATCGCCGTCGAAGCCGCCGCTTTTGAAGCCGCGGCCGATGCTGCCAAAGATCAGGACGTCGTCTGATGGCTTGTAATTGAGTCCGATCTTGCCCGAGAAGCTCTCGAAGGTCGCGTCGTCATCGACCAACGCCGCATCGGCGGGGATGGCGCCGAAGTTGACGATCGCACGCCCCGGTGTTCCACCGTCGTTGTAGATCCATTCGGACCGGCTGCGAAAATCCTTATCCTCATAGGAATAGCGCAAACCCGCGATGAGGGTCAGTCGTTCGGTCGCCTTATACTCGGCATGGGCGTAGGCGGCGGCGCTCCACGTATCTTGCGCGAAGTTCAGTTCGAGCTGGTCGGCGACGCGCCCGGCGAGCGTGGGGTCGGCAAAATTGGTGAGTCCCAGCAGCGGCGACAGCGTGCCGAAAAAGCGCAGGTCGATCATTTCGCGCGCGCCATAGAGACCCGCGATCCAATAGAGCCGGTTTTCGCCGCTCGACGCCAGCCGCAGCTCCTGCGCATATTGCTCCAGCCGCGTATCGCGCAGCTGGTTGAGCTCATGATGCGGCGCGCCGTCGGTATCGGTGAAGGCTTGTTTTCGAGCCCAGTCATACGATGTGATCGAGGTCAGTGTCGCCGCACCGAGATCGAACTCGCTGCGCAGCGAAGCGCCATAATTGCGCTCGCGATTGCGGCCGATGAAATCGACCCGTACGCGGTAAGGATCGCCGTCGCGATCGGAATAGCCAAAGGCGTCGCCGCAAAAGCGCGGATCGCTTGTGCCTTCGAGCGGCGTCGCGGCGCACGGCTCGGCGGCGCCGGGGATCGAGGTGAAACCGATCGAACTCAGTGGCTGGACGTCGCCGCTGGTTTCGCCGCCGTGAAGATTGAGAAGCAGGTCTATGCCATCATCGTCGTCATATTCGAGCAGGCCGCGCGCCGCCCAGCTTTCCTGTTCGCCGGGGCGTCGTTTGGGGTCAAAGAACAAGGGGCTCAGTGGCAGCGCGGTGTCGGCCGACGTCCAGTCGTTGCGATAATATCCGCGCGATTGCTTGGCATAGCGCCCCGCGAGCCGCGCGCTGAGCGTCGGGGAAAGCGGGCCGCCGACCGCAGCGTCGAGCGTCACCGTCCGATAATTGCCATAGGAAAGCTCGGCATAGCCCTCGACCGCATCGCCCGGTCGCCGCGTCGAATAACTGACGGCACCGCCGGTCGTGTTCCGCCCGAACAAGGTGCCCTGCGGCCCCTTCAATATCTCGACTCGATCGGTGTCGAAAATCTGGAAACCGGTCAGGATGTTCGAGCCGAGATAGACTTCGTCGAGATAGACCGCCGCGGCCGGGGCGACATTGGGCGCAAAATCCTGGACGCCGACCCCGCGGATGACAAAGGTCGGCTGGCGGCCGAGATAGCTGTAGACCTGCACGCCCGACACCGATTCGGCGATCTGTTGCGCCGACGTCACGCCGAGATCCTTGAGCTGGTCGCCGGTGAAAGCCGCGATCGACACTCCGACATCCTGAAGACTCTGGTCGCGTTTCTGCGCCGTTACGACAATCTCGTCCAATTGGGCGCTATCGGTTGCGGGCGCCTCTTGCGCGATCGCGTCCATCGGCACCATCATCAGGATTACGCCGGTCCCGGCAAGCCACTCCCTTGTCATTGCTGCTCTCCCTACATGGGCGGACTCGTAAAGTTTTGCCCCGAAAGAGGATGACGCGCGCGCGCGCGCAGCGCCATTGACGGGTCTGCGACCGCCATTGCGCTGCGCACAATGCCCGATCGCAGAGGCTGCAAAGGCCATTGCGCACTCGGCAACAGGATCGACGCCGAAGAGCGATATAGTGCGTCCACCCGCCGGTGCTTGCGAGCGGGGCACGGCGTCTGCCGGGAGGGATTTGGCATGATAACCACCGAACAACTGGCCCCGGTTTGCAATGCGTCGTCAGTCGGCGACCTGCTGTTCGACGCGGCGGGGCAATATGCGGATCGCGCGCTGATCGAGTTTCGCGGTCGCGCGATCAGCTTTGCCGAGATGGCGGCGGCGGCGGAGAATATCGCGGCGGCGCTGGCCGACCGCGGTGTCGCGAAGGGCGACATTGTTGCGCTCTACTTCCCGAACACGCCCCATTACCCGGCGGTTTTCTTCGCCGCGATGCGGCTCGGCGCCACCATCGTGAATCTCACACCGCTTGATGCGCCGCGCGAATTGCGCTTCAAGCTGGCGGACACCGGCGCGCGCGTCTTGGCGACGCTCGATCAACCGTCCTTCGGTGCGCATGGCCGGGCGTTGCTTGACGAAGGATTGATCGACCTGTTGCTGCTCGGCAGCGACGAATTCTGGATAGGCGGCGATCCATCGATTGCCGGAAGCGGCCAGACGATGTCGCTCGATACGGCGATTGCCACGAATGCCCGCTGTCCTGCGGTGGCGCGTGCGTCGGACGACCTGGCGCTTATCCAATACACCGGCGGAACGACCGGAACGCCAAAGGGTGCGATGATTTCGCACGGCAATCTGCTGAGCGCCGTTGCGATGTTCGACGCCGCGATTGCCGCCGGGTCGGCGTGGCGGCCCGGCACCGCGCGCCATATCGGCGTGTTGCCGCTTTTTCATATCTATGCGCTGGCCGGGGTCCTGCTCCGTGCGGTCGCCAGTGGCGAGACGATCATGCTGCGCGACCGGTTCGATGCGGAACAGGTGCTCGACGACATAGGCCGCGGCGGCGCGACCTTTTTCTTTGGCGTCCCGACCATGTTCATCGCGCTCCTCGAGCATCCGGATATCGAAAGCTTCGACCTCTCTTCACTCACCCTTTGCGTGTCGGGCGGTGCGCCCCTGCCGGGCGAGGTTGCGAACCGCATGGCAGCGCTGGTCGGGTCGCAGCCGGTCGTGGGCTGGGGCATGACCGAAACCTGCGGCGCGGGGACGCTGGGGCGCGTCGGCGACCGAAGCCCGGCGGGGGCGATCGGCTATCCGCTGCCGGGTGCGTCGATCGTTATCTTGGGGCCGGAGGATGAACGAAATCCGGTCGCGCCGGGCACGGTGGGGGAAATCGCCATTGCCGGCCCCCATATTTTCGGCGGGTATTGGAACCGACCGGACGAGAGCGCGTCGGCTTTTACAGGAGACTATCTGCGGACGGGCGACATGGGCTTCGCCGATGCGGACGGCCAGATCCACCTCGTCGACCGGATGAAGGATCTCATCATTTCGTCGGGCTTCAACGTCTATCCGCGCGTGGTCGAGGATGCAATTTACGAGCATCCTGCGGTCGCCGAAGCGATCGTGTTCGGGGCGCCCGACTCCTATCGCGGTGAAATTGCCGTCGCGGCGGTCAAGTTGCGGCCGGGGGTAACGCTGACGCTCGGCGAGCTGCGCGCTTTTCTTTCCGACAAGCTCGGCCGCCACGAATTGCCCGCGCGGCTTGAACTGCACGATGCGCTGCCGCGAACGGCGGCGGGAAAATTGTCGCGCAAGGAGCTGCGCGACGCCTTTGCGCAAAAGGCTGGCGACCATGAATGACGTCCGGCTTATCGCATCCGGTCTCGGTTTTCCCGAAGGGCCTGTCGCCTTGCTCGACGGTGATCTGCTGCTGGTCGAAATCCGCGGCCAGTGCCTCACGCGCATTGACGCGGCCGGCGGACGGAATCGGGTCGCGGCGCTGGGGGGAGGTCCCAACGGTGCGGCCATAGGCCCCGACGGCGCAGTATACGTCTGCAACAATGGCGGGTTCGAATTCGGCGACGTCGAACTCCATGCCATCAATGTCCCGGTCGGCCCCGCAAGCGATTATGCGGGCGGTTCGATCCAACGCGTCGACCTTGCGACCGGCGAGGTCCGCACCCTTTATCGCGAGGCCGATGGCGTCCCGCTACGCGGGCCCAACGATCTGGTCTTCGATCGGTACGGCGGTTTCTGGTTCACCGACCATGGCAAGAGCTTTCACCGCGAGCGCGACCGCGTCGGCGTTTTCTATGCGACCGCCGATGGTTGCCACATCGGCGAAGTCATCTTTCCGCTCGAGAATCCGAACGGCATCGGCCTCTCGCCCGATGGACGCACGCTCTATGTCGCCGAAACCTATACCTGCCAGCTCTGGGCGTTCGAGGTCGCCGGGCCCGGCGAGATCTCGCCGCACCCCAATTTATTCGGCCATGGCGGGCGCTTCCTCTATCGCCCGGCGGGTTTTCGCTATTTCGACAGCCTGGCGGTCGAGCAATGCGGCAATATCTGCGTCGCGACGATCGGCGAGCCGGGCATTTCGGTGATTTCGCCGACGGGCGATCTTGTCGACTTCGTGCCCACGCCCGACGTGTTCACGACGAATATCTGCTTCGGCGGCGCCGACATGCGAACGGCTTATATCACGCTTTCGGGTAGCGGGCGCGTGGTCGCGATGCGCTGGCCGCGCGCCGGCCTGCGGCTGAACCACGCTGCGGCATAAGTCGCGTCATCCGAAACGCGCCAGGCCTTCGCCGATCCATTTGCGGAACTTGATGGCGTCGGGGCGGCGCTGCACCGCCTCGTCGGCCGACACCAGATAATAGTCGATGCCCAGTGACGCCTCATGGGCGCCGAGTCGCACCAATCGACCCTGTTCGAGCAGCCGGTGCGCCAGGATCGGCGCGACGATTGCGACGCCCAGCCCGGCTGCCGCGGCCTCGAACATCAGAAATTGAGCTTCGAAATAGATCGGCGGTGCAAGCGGCGGGCCGTCATATTTCAGGTTGCGCAGCCAGCGTTCCCACAATCCTTCGGGGCGATAGACGGCGAGCCGGTCGACATTGGCCAGTTCGCCCAGATTGGTCGGCGGCGCAGCGCCCGAAGCGAGCAGCGGCGCCGAGACCATGACTCCGTTGATCGGCGCAACGCGGATCGCCGGCATCGACCCGATATTCCCCGGCCCGACATAGATGGCGACATCGGCGTGGCCGCGGCGCAGATCGTCGATGTCGCGGCCGATGCGCAGCTCAACCTTCACATCGGGATGCTTTCGCTGAAAGTCGGGCAAATTTGGGATCAGCCAGCCGATCGCAAAGGACTGCGGCACGACGACGCGCAGCGCCATGCCGCCGCGCTCGGCCTGCAGGTCTACGGTTGCGCGGCGGATGGAATCTATCGCCGGCTCGACCATCCGCAGATAGCGCTCGCCCGTCTTCGACAGCGTAACCGATCCCTTGTCACGAACGAACAGTGCTACGCCGACAAAGGCTTCGAGCGCCTGGATGCGCCGCGAAAAGGCGGAGGGACTGAGCGCAAGCCGGTCGGCCGCGTCGCGAAAGCTGGCCGAGCGCGTCGCAAGGATGAAGGCTTCGATCGCCTCGAGCGGAGGAGCCTGACGTCGGATGGTTCTGCTCAAGCCTCCCTACCTTCCTTCTACACCAGCGGGATCGCCGCGTGAAGCCAGTGCCTCAGCAGCCGAGCGCCCATTTCTCGATCCGCTCATAATCGCGTCCTTGCGCGATCATGACATCGCCTTCGCCGGCGGTGGCGGCAGGGTCGGCGGCGGCGTGCCGCGCCAGTTCAAGACGCGCGAGCTGGTTCGAATGCACCTCGTCCGGCCCGTCGGCGACCTGCGTCGTGCGCGCATAGACATAGGCCATGGTCAGCACGGTGTCGGCAAAGCCGCCGCCGCCAAACGCCTGGATCGCCATGTCGACGATTTCCGCGGCCATGCGCGGAACAATGATCTTGATCATCGCGATTTCGGCGCGCGCCGCCTTGTTGCCCGCAACGTCCATCATCCACGCCGCTTTCAGCGTCATCAGACGCGCCTGTTCGATTCGGCAGCGCGCTTCGGCGATGCGGAAGCGCCACAGCGACTGGTCGGCGATAACCTCGCCGAACGTCGTGCGTTCCGACAGGCGGCGGCACAGGCGTTCCAGCGCGCGGTCGGCGACGCCGATCAGGCGCATGCAATGGTGGATGCGTCCCGGCCCCAGGCGGCCCTGGGCAATCTCGAACCCGCGGCCTTCGCCGAGCAGCATGTTATCGGCCGGCACGCGCACATCGTTGAAGATCGTTTCCATATGCCCGTGCGGCGCGTCGCTGATCCCGAAAATCGGCAGATAGCGGCGAATATGGACGCCGGGGGTGTTGGTCGGCACCAGGATCATCGACTGGCGCGCGTGGCGGTTGGGATTGTCGGGATCGTTCTGGCCCATCACGATCATGATCTCGCAGCGCGGATCGCCTGCACCCGACGTCCACCATTTGCGGCCGCTGATCACATAATCGTCGCCATCGCGGCGGATGCGCGTCCCGATGTTCGTTGCGTCCGACGACGCAACCGCCGGCTCGGTCATCGCAAAGGCGGACCGGATCGTCCCGTCGAGCAGCGGACGCAGCCAACGGTCCTGTTGCGCGGGCGTCCCATAGCGCACGAGCACTTCCATATTCCCCGTATTGGGCGCATCGCAATTGAAGATTTCGGGAGCCCAATAGGACCGGCCCATGATCTCGGCCAGCGGCGCATAATCGAGATTGCCAAGATTCGCCCCCAAATCGCTTTCCGGCAGGAACAGGTTCCACAGCCCCGCGGCGCGCGCCTTGACCTTCAGTTCCTCCAATATTTCCAGCGGCTGCCATTGGCGAAAATCATCGGGTTGCGCGAAAACCTGATCATAAATTATACGCTCGTTGGGATAGACATGCCTTTCCATGAAGGATTGCAGGCTTTCCAGCAGCGCCTTGCAGCGGTCGGAATATTCGAAGTTCATGGGATGTCATCCTTTCCTAGGGGAGGGGAGCGGTACGGCCCAGAATGGCCAGTCCGATTTCGGCAAGATCGCCGAGTTGACGGGCTTGATGGGCGCCGAGAGCGCCAGCGGTCTGGCGGTGGAAAACGCCGTGAGCGATGGCTGCGGTGCGATAAAGCGCGAAGGCGCGATAGGCCGGCCAGCCCGGCGGTAGCGGCAGGCCAGTCGCGCGGCAGTAGCGCGCGGCGAGGGCTTCGGGGTCGGGGATGCCGCTGCCCGGCAAATGCGTATCGGCAAGGCCCGGCAGCAAATGGCCGCCGCGTGGCAGATCGAACGGCAACAGGAAATAGGCTAGGTCGGCGAACGGATCGCCCAACGTGGACAGCTCCCAGTCGAGAACTGCGGAGATTGCCCCTTCCGATTGAAACAAATTCCCGAAGCGATAGTCGCCGTGCACGACGCTGATCCGCGTCTGGCGCGGCAATGTTCGCGAAAGCACGCTACCCAGCTCGAGCAGCGCGGGCGGCACGCCGCCGTCGCGCGCCATCTGGCCCGACCAGCGGGTCAATTGCCGCGCATTATAGTCGCCTTGCCCGCCGAAGCCGGCCAGCCCGATCGCATCGGGCGACAGCTTGTGCAGGCTCGCCAATATATCGATTGCCTGATGATAGGCCCGCGTGCGCTGCGAAATGGGAAGATCCGGCAGCGCGGCGTCTTCGATCGCTTCGCCGTCCACCAGCGTCATCAGATAAAAGGGCGCGCCGAAATAGGAGGCGTCGGCGACGTGCAGCAGGACGCGCGGCACCGGGACATCCGATCCTTCGAGTGCTTGCAGCACCCGAACCTCGCGGTCGATCCGGTGCGCGGACGGCGCGCTTGCCGCGGCGGGACGGCTGCGAAGCACAAAGCGCTGACCTTGCGCGTGCAGCAGGAATGTGGGGTTCGAGCGTCCGCCGGTCAGTGCCCTGATCGTTAGTGGTCCGCGCAGCCCCTTGACGCAGGTTTCGAGCAGTTCGGTCAGCTGCGGGTCGATTTCGCGCGGCGTTGAATCTGCTGCCCTTTCCACCTGCTGCACCATCCGAATTTCCTTTCCGGGCAATCCGTAAGCGCAATGCGCTGGGCGCCGGTATCGCGAACATCCCAACGCGCGTTGCGTAACGGGCAATGGCTAATCTGCCCGGTCGAGATCGGCGGCCAGATGGCGGGCGGCGAGCAGATAATGGCACGCGCCCCACAGATAGAGGGTGGCGATCAGGCTCAGCGCCATGCGCAAGCCCGCCGCGGCGGGGTCCGCTGTGCCTTCGGCCTGGATGGACATGAAATGGTCGCTAAGCCAGCCGGTCAGTGGCGGCCCGATACCCAGCCCGACCAGGTTGACCGTGAGCAGGACGAGCGCGCTTGCGGTAGCGCGCATGCGCGTCCCGGCGAGCGATTGGATCAGCGCATAGGTCGGGCCGAGATAAAGGAACTGCGCCACGCCCGAAGCGGTGAGCAGCAGGACCACGCCGATCCATTCGCCCTGCATATAGGCCGTGATCGACAACGGTGTCGCCAGCATCAGCCCGGCTGCCGGGATCCACGCTCCCAATCGCCGGTCGCGCCGCATGGCCCGGTCGACCAGCACGCCGCCGAGGAGCGTGCCGGCACCAGCCGCAATCCCCGAAACGAGACCGGTCGCTGACCCGGCCGCCGCTAGCCCCATGTCGAACTGCCGCATCAGGAAGGGCGCGGTGAACGCCAGAATGCCATATCCCGCCGTCGACGCGACGGTAATCCCGGCGGTCAGATGGATGAAGCTGCGGCGCGATGCGAGATAGGCGATGGCCTGGCCGAGCGATGGCGGCGGCGCGGCAGCAGCGCGATCGATAGCGGCCGCAACCGAGCGCGGATCCTTGATGACGACAAGCACGATGACCGCCAGGATCAGGCCGGGGGCACCGACCAACATGAAGGCGATGCGCCAGCCTAGCGCCTCGCCGATCGCGCCGCCCGCAACCGCGCCGAACAATATGCCCAGCGGGACGCCAAGCGAATAGATGGAAATGGCAGTGGCGCGGCGTTCGGGAGGAAAAATCTCCGACAACAATGCATGCGCGGGCGGTGTCCCGCCCGCTTCGCCAATGCCGACTCCGACCCGGCACAGGAAAAGCTGCAGGAAGTTGGCGGCAAAGCCGCACAGCATCGTCATCAGCGACCAGGTCGCCAGCGCGATAGCGATGATCCGCGGTCGGTCGACGCGCTCGGCGATGCGCGCAATCGGCACCCCAAGGGTCGAATAGAAAAGCGCAAACGCCGTGCCGGAAATTAGGCCTAGCTGCGTGTCGCTCAGCGCCAGTTCCTGCTTGAGCGGTTCCTGAAGTATCGAGACGATGGTGCGGTCGATGAAGTTGAAGCAATAAACCGCGAGCAGGATCGCAAGCGCCAGCCGGGGATCGGTGGCATGACGCGATATCGTCACGCGCCGCGCCATATGGCAGGGCGGCGTTCAAAAAAGGCCGCCATTGCCTCGTGAAAATCTTCCGTCCGTGCGCACAGCACCTGGTTGCGATCTTCCATCGCGATGGCCGCTTCGATCGAGGTGGCATCGATCGCGTGACGAAGCGCCTCCTTCGACAACCGCAGCGCGATGGGCGCGACCTTCAGCAGGCTGTCGGCTATGGCCCGTCCGGCCGCGTCGAGCCCGTCTGCGTCTTCGACCAGTCGCGACACCAGCCCCAGTGCATGCGCGCGTTCCGCCTCGATAAACTCTCCCGTCAAAATGAGGAGGGATGCGACCGAAGCGCCGACCAGCCGCGGCAGCAAATAGCTGACCCCGATATCGCATCCGCCCAATCCGACGTTCACGAAGGCACAATTCATTCGCGCATTGCGGGCCGCGATGCGGATATCGGCCGCTAGCGCCAGCGCGAATCCGGCGCCGCATACGGCGCCGTGCAGCTCGGCAATGATCGGCTGCGGGCAGCGGCGCATCTCCAGGATGAACTCGCGGTTTGCCTGTTGAATAGCGAATTCAACGCGAACTCCCGCATTGCCGAATCGCCGGTCGGGCGGGGCTTCGTTTGAAGCCTTCAGATCCACCCCGGCACAAAAGGCTCGGCCAGCGCCGCGCATAACGATCACCCGGGTATGATCGTCGTAGCGTTTGTCGCGAAAATATCGGGTCAGATCTTGGGCCATCGCCGGATCGATAGCGTTCAGCCTCTCGGGCCTGTCGAGCGTCAATATGTCAACTTCGCCAGCTCGTTCTACCTCAAACCCGGCATATGCGGGGGAGTCGCTCGGCGTCGTTTCATGTCCCATGTCGGCTAGCATATTCATCAATCTCGGATTCTCGAATCCTCAGTCCGCAACGTTCATTGTGTTTGGTGCAAGTGATCCTTCGTAGCTTGGCGATGTCGTCTTTCGCCATTCGTTGTTCCAAACCGGTCAGTCCGCTACCGGCCAGGTTCAGCGGTTACATTGGCCCGCGGCACTCAGATGGCCGTCGTGACCGAAATGGGGTGGCAAGCGACCGCTGCGGAATGGATTTCAGGCGAGCGCTTTTCCGAATCGAGCCTTCAATTTCTGTGCCCGAAAACGCCTCGCATGGGCCGGCCAAGGATTGCCCAAAACCTTATCCAGCTTATCATTTTGTGAATCGAACAAGCGTTAGATGATCAGAAATGTGGGGGGGAGTGTGGGGGTATGAATTCGCATTCGTAATAAAAATAATTTAATATCAATGCTTAACGGTTAGGTTCGATACAAGCCCTGCCACCACCCTCTGGTCCGAGGGCATCTCCTCCCACCACCAATCCCACCTCACCGCCGCTACAATCGGTTCAGCCTGCGAACGCGGTCGATGCTTCGGTCTCGACGCCGGTTCGGCGGGCGGCTACGCCAATGCGGTTCGTGACTGCGGGGCAGGGAAGGAAGATTGATGGCCGTCGTCGCATATCGCGGCTTTGCGGGTGTCCGGCTGGAGGCCGATGTCGTCGGCGCCGAGGATGATCCGGCGGTCCTGCTGCTTCACGGGGCAGGGCAGACGCGTGCGGTCTGGTCGAGCGTGGCAGACGCGCTCGAAAAGGCTGGGCGCCGCGTCATCGCGCTCGACCTGCGCGGGCATGGCGGCAGCGAGTGGCCTGACGATGGCCGCTATGATTTCGAAACGATGGTCGAAGATTTGCGCGCGGTGCTCGCGCAGCTCGGCTCGCGGCCGATGGTCGTTGCGTCGACATTGGGCGGATGGATCGCGGTCGCCGCACTCGACCGCGATGCGGCGCTGCTTGCCTCGGGCCTTGTGCTGATCGACACGCCGGTCAATTTCGATGCGCAGGTCATGCGCCGCGTCGGCGAGCGGATGCGCGAACCGGCCAGCCCGGCGCCGGGGCAGGCGCAGTGGGATGCCCGCCTGTTCGATGCTTTCGACGCCGATTCGATCGCCGCCCGGTTGCAGGGCGCGGCGCCGCGGATCGCGCTTCCGGCGCTCTATGCGCGCGGGGCGATGAGCGAACTAGTTTCGACCGCCGACGCGGCGGCCTTTGTCGGCCAGCTTCCCGACGGCGAACTCGTCGAGGTTGCCGACGCGTCGCTCGTCGTCACCGAAGACCGTATCGATGCGCTCAACGGACATCTGATCGACTTCCTCGAGCGCCGTGCGCCACGCGGATCGCCGGAATATCGGGCGGGAAGCGATGCGCGCACGTTCCGCGACGCACTCGGCTGTTTTGCGACCGGCGTGACCGTCGTGACGGCGATGTGCCCCGACGGCACGCCGATCGGCCTGACCGCGAACAGCTTTACCTCGGTATCGCTCGACCCGCCGCTTTTGCTCGTCTGTATCGCCAAGGGCGCGGGCAGCGCCCCCTATTTGCGCGGCGCCGACCGTTTTGCCGTCAATGTCCTCCAGATCGGGCAGCAGCCGACGTCGAACCGCTTTGCCGGAAAGGACGAGGATCGCTTTGCCGCGACACCGTGGGAGGTCGGCGAATTTGGGACGCCGGTGCTCAGCGGATCGCTGAGCAGCTTTGAATGCGCGCGCGAGGCTGTGCACGACGGGGGCGATCATTTCATCCTTGTCGGGCGGGTGCTGAAGGCGATTTTCGAGCCGCGCCGCGACCCCTTGCTCTATTTCCGCGGCAAGTACCGAAAGCTGCACTTCGCCTGACCGGACCGGGCGGGCCTTCGCCAGGCCAAGGCTTTGTGATAGGATAGCGCCACATTCTTCGTCCTGTGCGCGTCCGCACAGCGCGACGCGAACGACCATTCTAAATCCTGTCCATCGGCCGGCGAATCGGCCCGTACGAGGGAGAATGACGATGACCAAGAAGACGAAAAAGCCCGAAGCGCTCAACGATGCCGCGCTCGACAATGTGACGGGCGGTATCGGGCTGCTGCTTCCTGCGGTGCAAAAGGTGCGCGAGGCAGCCGCCAGCGAAGAAGACGACAAGGTAATTATCGCTGCGGGTCCCGGTGGCGGGCCGCACGTCAAGGTGTTCGACGGCTCGACCGGCGGCTGACGCCTGACGGGTGCGCGGGCGGTTACCGCTCGCGCGCGCGTCCTTCGACGACCATCGTCCCGGGGTGATGCTTGTCGAGGTGACGTTTGATGATGCGCAGGTTGCGCGTGTTCGACCGGAAGATGAAGTCGAACGCGTCGCCTGCGAGGGGGATGGCGCCCAGCGCCGTGTCGATGCCCAGATTGCCGATCATCCGCCAGATCTTCCATTGCGGCATGCCGAGATTGCGCGCTTCCCAGATCAGATAGGCGCCCATCGCGGCGGTAACGATGTCGCCGAGCACGGGGACCAGCCCGACGATCGCGTCGAGCCCGACCGGGCGGTTGATCCCCGGAATGGTAAAGCTGCGTTCGAGGACGAACTCGAGCGATTCGACGCGTTTGCGCAGCGCCGCAGGATCGGTGCGATCGGCAATCAGATTATCGAATATCGCATCGAAATCTTGGGGCGAAGGGGGCATCGGGTTCCTTTCGGCTGACGGTCGAAACGCCAACCATGGTCTTTGAGGTCAGGACCCTAGTTGGTGGCGGCGAGCATCAGGTTCAATGGGTGGTGTCCGCGCCCGTTGGCGCGCAGCCCCGCCAGCCGCTGCGACGCGACCGACCAGCGCAGCGGGGTCGCGAGCGGGATGAAAGGCGAATAACGGGCCAGAACGATCTCGGCCTCGACCAGCTGACTCATGCGCTGGCCGGCGTCGACATTGGCATTGGCAAGGTCGATCAGCGCCTGCGCGTCGCGGTTGCACAGCGTGTCGCGGCGGCACGACAGGCGGCGTAGCGCCCAAAGCGGATCGTCGTTGGGCGCAACCTCGTCGAGCAGCTTCAAATCGGCGGTTTCGGTCATTTTGACACGGCGGCTGGGGACGCCGACCGCAGCGAAATCGGCGGAAATATAAGCGAATAATATGCGGCCCCCCGGTGAATCGGGAACCGCGATCCGCAACGGAGCAATCTCGCGCCCACCGCTGCGCCATGCCTCGACCGCGCGGCGCGCCTGCGCCTGGCGCGAGGCATCGTCATAATCATACCATGTGGGAATATAGGGAGGCGGACCGCCGTCGCGACGGTGGTGATCAGGGCGCAGCGACACCTGTGGCTGCCATTCGGCGAGGCCGAAGGCGCGAACGAGCCGGTCGCGCCGGATCGCGCGCGACAGCGCCGCCCGGTTCGAATCGATCGCCAGAAAACCGTCGGTGCGCAGCACCGTCAGGCCGAAAATACCGGGGACGGGATCGACGACGAGACGCGACCGTCCGATGTTCGATGCGACGAAATAGGGGAGCGTCGAAAAGCGCCCGCCGATCACGCCGTCGGCGTAGCCGTTCTGGAAGCGCGCGAGCGCGCGCGGCGCGGTCGCGCCGACCAGTTCGATCGACGCGGCCGGATCGTTGGCGGCGGCTTCGGCGGCCTCGCTATCCTCGGCGAGCGGGTCGGGTACGGGGCTGAGCAGCAGCGCGCGGCCGATCCGCTTTGCACGCATCGGTCCTGCACCGCCGCGCCGTCCGACGATGGCCATCGACGGCTGGGCGAGCAGGTCGAGGATGGCAGGCTGCGGCGTTGCGAGGCGAATCTCGATGACCATGTCGGTCATCGCCTTGATCGTCTCGACCTCTGGAAAGTCGTCGCGCAGCAGGTGGCGGCTGCGCTCGGCGAGATAGGAGCGCAGGATCGCGGCAACGTCTTCGGCGTTGACCTTGCGGCCGTCGGTCCATTTCGCCTCGCGAATACGGAAGATATAGCTGCGCCCGTCGGTCGTGACGGTCCAGCGTTCGGCGAGTCCGGGTTCGATCTGCCCTTGATTGTCGAAGCTGACCAGTCCTTGCGAGGTCGCGTCGAGCAGGGCCGCATTGCCCGCCGACAGTTCGCCATTGACCGGGTTGGCGGCGGGGTTGACGGGGCCGATCGCGGCGATGCGGACGGGGCCGCGCTCGCCGAACAGGGAGCAGGAGCCGAGGGTAATGAGCAGCGCGCCCAAGGCGAAGCGCGCGGCACGAAGCCCCGCGCGGCGTTTGTGGGTCGAGTCTGCCTGTCTTTCGTTTCGGGGCGCCATCATCTTCTTCATAGGAGCGCCGCCCCAAGGCGAAAAGGGGGGTCATCGGGATCGGTCGAGGTTGGTGCGGACGCCGGGACTTGAACCCGGACTTCCAGAAGGAAAGCAGATTTTAAGTCTGCTGCGTCTACCGATTTCGCCACGTCCGCACGCGCATCCGGCAAGAGACGATGGGCCGGTTGAGGTCAAGTACGTTTGCGCCTTCACCATGGCGCGCCAGTCGGTTAGACGGTGCGCCATGCAACCGGTTCTCTCCATCGCTGGGCTCGGCAAGACATATAAAAGCGGGCACACAGCACTCTCCGACGTCGATCTTTCGATCAACAAGGGCGAAATTTTCGCGCTGCTCGGGCCGAACGGCGCGGGCAAGACGACGCTGATCAGCATCGTCTGCGGCATCGTGACGCCGAGCCGCGGCACGGTGAGCGTCGCGGGGCACGACCATGCGCGCGACTATCGCGCCGCACGTTCGATGATCGGGCTGGTGCCGCAGGAACTCCACACCGACGCCTTCGAGACGGTTCTGACCACGGTCAACTTTTCGCGCGGTCTGTTCGGCAAGCCGCGCGATCCCGCCTATATCGAACAGCTGCTCAAGGACCTGACCCTCTGGGACAAGCGCGACAGCAAGATCATGGAGCTGTCGGGCGGGATGAAGCGCCGCGTGATGATCGCCAAGGCGTTGAGTCACGAGCCCGAAATCCTCTTCCTCGACGAACCGACCGCCGGCGTCGATGTCGAACTGCGCCGCGACATGTGGAACATGGTGCGCGGTCTTCGCGAGCGCGGCGTAACGATCATCCTGACCACCCATTATATCGAGGAGGCCGAGGAAATGGCCGACCGCGTCGGGGTGATCAGCAAGGGACGGTTGATCCTGGTCGAAGAGAAGAATGCGCTGATCAAGAAGCTCGGCCGCAAGACGCTGACGCTCAACCTCGCCGAGCCGCTGGAGAGCGTTCCGGAAGATCTGTCGCAATGGAAGCTCGAACTGGCGGGCGAGGGACACGAGCTGGTCTATGAATTCGACAGCCACGCCGAGGCGACGGGGGTTCCGTCATTGCTGCGACGGCTGAGCGATCTCGGTATTGCGTTCAAGGACCTGCACACGCGGCAAAGCTCGCTTGAGGATATTTTCGTGGGGCTCGTCCACAGCTCTGCAGATGAGGCGGAGAAGGCGGCATGATCGCGAACCTGCGGGGCATCCGCTCCATCTATATGTTCGAAATGGCGCGCTTTGGCCGGACCTTCTGGACCAGCCTGATGCTGCCCGTCATCACCACGACGCTCTATTTCATCGTCTTTGGCTCGGCGATCGGCAGCCGGATGAGCGAAGTGAGCGCCGTCCCCTATGGCCTGTTCATCGTGCCCGGCCTCATGATGCTGACGATGTTCACCGAAAGCATCAGCAACGCGAGCTTCGGCATCTATATGCCCAAATGGACGGGCACGATTTACGAGATGCTGTCGGCGCCAATGTCGCCGATCGAGCTTCTTGTCGCCTATGTCGGCGCGGCGGCGACCAAATCGGTCATCATCGGATCGATCATCTTCGCAACCGCGCATCTCTTCGTCGATGTCCAGGTGGCACACCCGCTGTTCATGGTCGCCTTCATGGTGCTGATGGCGGTGACCTTTTGCCTGTTCGGCTTCATCATCGGTATCTGGGCGCAGAGTTTCGAGCAGTTGCAGGTGATTCCGATGCTGGTTGTCTATCCGCTCACCTTCCTTGGCGGCGCCTTCTACTCGCTCGATATGCTGCCGAAGGCGTGGCAGACGGTGACGCTGTTCAACCCCGTCGTCTATCTGATCAGCGGCTTCCGCTGGACATTCTTCGGCGCGGGCGATGTCGGCATCGGCGTCAGCATGGGCGCGGTCACGCTATTCCTGGCGATATGCCTGGCAATCGTGTTCTGGATGTTCCGGACAGGCTACCGGCTCAAGAATTGAGCCGGGCTGCGCGGCACTCAACCAAGGCTATGCTCAGTCGTTGAGCCGCTCGCGCATTTCCTTGCCGGGTTTGAAATAGGGCACATTTTTCGCCTTTACCGCGACGGGAGCGCCGGTGCGCGGATTGCGCCCGGTGCGCGAGTCGCGGCTGCGCGTCGAAAAGGCGCCGAAGCCGCGGAGTTCGACGCGGCCGCCCTCGGCAAGCTGATCGACGATGGAATCGAAGAAGGCGTCGACAATGCGCTCGACCTCATCATGTCGCAAATCACTGTTTTCACTAGCGATCTTTTGGACCAATTCCGACCGGATCATTGGCTTCCCCTATTGTATCACGCGCATCCCGCAGGACGCAGATCACCCGGTCGTTGCCGGTGCGAATTGCGTGAGGCCCCCTCCTGACGCGGCACGGAGCCTATCATGAATCACTGTTTGGTCAAAATATATCACTGAAAGAAAAAGGCCCGCAGAGGGACACTCTGCGGGCCTTTTCTTTCGCGCAAGCGCGGAAAGAGGAATTAATCCTTCTTGCCGGCCTTCAAGGCTTCGCCGAGGATGTCGCCGAGCGAGGCGCCCGAATCCGACGAACCATATTGGGCGACAGCCTGCTTCTCTTCGGCGATCTGCATCGCCTTGACCGAGAAGTTCGGCTTTTTCGAACGGTCGAAACCGACGACCATTGCGTCGAACTTCTGGCCGACCTGATAACGGTCGGGGCGCTGTTCGTCGCGGTCGCGGCCGAGGTCGGCGCGCTTGATGAAGCCGGTCGCGCCATCGTCGCCGGCCTGGACTTCGAGGCCGTTGTCGCGGACTTCGAGGACCGAGACCGTAACGACGTCGTTCTTCTTCAACGAACCCGCGGCAGCGGTACCGCCGCCAACGGCGGGAGCACCCTTTTCAAGCTGCTTGATGCCGAGGCTGATGCGTTCCTTTTCGACATCGACGTCGAGAACGACGACCTGCACGGCCTCGCCCTTGCGGTGGAGGTGCAGCGCTTCTTCGCCCGAAATGCCCCACGCGATGTCCGACATGTGAACCATGCCGTCGACGTCGCCCGGAAGGCCGACGAACAGACCGAATTCGGTCGCATTCTTGACTTCGCCATCGACGACCGAGCCGACCGGATGCGCTTCGGCAAAAGCGCCCCACGGGTTCGACTGAGCCTGCTTGAGGCCAAGCGAGATACGACGCTTGTCGCTGTCGACTTCGAGAACGATGACGTCGACTTCCTGGCTCGTCGAGACGATCTTGCCGGGGTGGACGTTCTTCTTGACCCACGACATTTCGCTGACGTGGACCAGGCCTTCGATGCCGGGCTCGAGTTCGACGAACGCACCGTAATCGGTGATGTTCGTGACCGTACCCGACAGCTTCGCGCCGATCGGATATTTGGCGGCGACGCCTTCCCACGGATCGCTTTCGAGCTGCTTCATGCCGAGGCTGATGCGCTGCGTGTCGCGGTTGATGCGGATGATCTGCACCTTGACCGTGTCACCGATGTTGATGACTTCGCTCGGGTGGTTGACGCGCTTGTAGCTCATGTCGGTGACATGGAGCAGGCCGTCGATGCCGCCGAGGTCGACGAACGCACCATAATCGGTGATGTTCTTGACCGCACCTTCGATGATCTGACCCTCTTCGAGGTTCTGGATCAGGCCCGAACGCTGTTCGGCGCGCGTTTCCTCGAGGATCGCGCGGCGCGATACGACGATGTTGCCGCGGCGACGGTCCATCTTCAGGATCTGGAAGGGCTGCGGCAGGTCCATCAGCGGGCCGACGTCGCGCACGGGGCGGATATCGACTTGGCTGCCCGGAAGGAAGGCCACGGCGCCGCCGAGGTCGACGGTGAAGCCGCCCTTGACGCGGCCGAAGATGACACCTTCGACGCGGGCTTCCTTGTTGAATTCTTCTTCGAGGCGGTCCCACGCGGCTTCGCGGCGGGCGCGGTCGCGCGAGAGCATCGTTTCGCCATTGGCGTTTTCGACGCGGTCGACATAGACCTCGACTTCATCGCCGACCTTCAGGTCGGCCTTCTGGCCCGGCATGGCGAATTCGCGAAGCGGCACGCGGCCTTCGCTCTTCAGGCCGATGTCGATAACTGCCAGGTCATTTTCGATGCCGGTCACGGTGCCCTTGACGACACGGCCTTCAAAGCCGCCGTCGGCGCCGCCCAGCGATTCATCGAGCATCGCGGCGAAATCGTCGCGCGTCGGAAAAGCCGTAGAGGCCATAAATAGTATTCCTTACTTCATTTGTTCCGGCCAAGCGGTTGGTTCCGCTGGTCTTGTGGCCGATCCGTCCCGGCCGCCGGATGCGGGTCGGGACATCCTTCGAACCTGTGGGCCGAGATACGGGCAAAGCAAAATGGGCGCGATGGGTGAGCCCCATCACGCCCGACGCTCGTGTCGGAGCGGCGGTTTGACCGTGCCTCGACCGGCGTTCAGGCCCGTCGGACGGGCGGCCTATAGTGGATCGTCCCCCTTTCGGCAAGGCGAATTGCCGATAAACGCGGCGGTAAGGCTTATCGGCTATCAGTTCTGAATTGATCGAGAGGGGCGGATGCAGGCGACGATAAGCGGCGGTTTCATGGACCGGAGTGTCGAGGAGCGCTATCAGGCGGCGTCGCGGACGCTGCGCCTGCCGTTCGTGCGTATCTATGGCGTGCTCTTCATGCTCGTCGCGCTCGCCTATTCGATTGCCAATCCGCTGTTCCTGCACGCCCATGACGCTGCCTTTCTGGCAATTCTGCTCGGGTCGGTGCTGCTTCTCGCGGGCGCCTATGTCGCAGTGACCTTCTGGAGCGGCTATATCAAACAACCGGCGCTCGATTTTGCGGCCCTGCTCGGCATTTCGCTGCTTGTCGGGCTCGTCAACATCGTCCTGCTCGCCGAACTGATCGAACTTGACGACGACCTCCACGCGGTGGGCGCGATCAACCGGCTGGCGATAACGGCGTTTGCGGCGGTCGCGCTGGCAGGCCGACCGCGCCTGTTCCTCTTGTGGCTCGCGCTCGAATGCGTCGTGTTCCTCGCGACGGTCATGGCGATCCAGGATCACGGCGCTGGCCTTTGGTACGCAATCCTCAGCTATGTCAGCGGCGCGCTGGTCATGATCGCGATCAATTTCGCCATCGACCGGTCGAGCCGCGCCGCCTTCGCCCTATCGGAAGAACTCGAGGTCGAGCGCGCGAAGAGCGAGGAACTCGTGTTCAACATGCTCCCGCCTGCCGCTGTCGAACGGATTCGCGACGGGCGGATGGTCGCCGACAGCTATGCCGACGCCAGCGTGATCTTCATCGACATGGTCGGCTTCACCAAGCTCGCGCAGCGTGTGTCGCCCGGCCATCTCGTCGAGTTGCTCAACGCCTTTTTCAACCATGCCGACCGCTGTGCGGCAAAGCATGGCGTCGAAAAGGTAAAGACCATCGGCGATGCCTATCTCGCCATCGCGGGCGGGAACCAAAGCGTCGGCAACAGCGCCGACGTCGCCATCGCCTTTGCGCAGGATGTGCTTGCCGGGGTTGCGGCGCTGCAGCCGGTTGCGGGCACCGAAGTCGGCTTGCGCGTCGGCATCCACAGCGGGCCCGTCGTCGGCGGCGTCATCGGGGCCACGCGCATGGCCTATGATTATTGGGGCGAGACGGTCAACATGGCGGCACGCCTTGAAGGCTGCGCGCCGGTCAACGGTATCGCGATTTCCGAAAGCACATGGCTGCGCGCGAAAGGCCGCGCCGCCTTCGGTCCGCCGCATAGTGAATTGCTCAAGGGCGTCGGCGAAACCTGCGTCTATCACTCGGTGCCGCGTGCACCGGCGCTGCCCGACATCAACTGGGTCGCCTGACCCGTTCCTCGATAAATGCGATCGCCGCCGCGACCGCAGCCGTAATGTCCATCGCGCTCGTATCGAGCAGCATCGCATCGTTCGCCCGCAGCAGCGGGGCATCGGCGCGGCCGGTGTCACGTGTGTCGCGGGCGTGAATGTCGGCCAGCACGACCTCGTACCCGACATCGACGCCGCGACCGAGCATCTCGGCCTGGCGCCGGCGGGCGCGCTCCTCGGCGCTCGCGGTCACGAACAGCTTGGCATCGGCGTGCGGCGCGATGACGGTCCCTATGTCGCGCCCGTCGAGTATGGCACCGCCTGGCTGGTTGGCGAAATCGACCTGGCGCTGAAACAGAGCTGCGCGCACTGCGGGGTGGATCGACACGCGGCTCGCAAGACTTCCGGTGCTTTCGAAGCGCAGCGCCGGATCGTCGAGCAGGTCGTCGGGGAAATCGCAGGCAGCAAGCGCGTCGGCGGCGTTGTCGGCATCACCATGGTTGAGCTGCGTCTGGTAACCGACCGCCCGATAGAGAAGGCCCGTATCGAGCACGGGCAGGCCGAAATATTCACCCAGCCGCCGGGCGATAGTTCCTTTTCCCGACGCGGTCGGGCCATCGACCGCGATAATCATGCCGCATCCTCGCGCCCGCGGCGGAGCGCCTTTGCCAATCCCCAGATGGCGATGCTCGCCCAGGCAATTTCGAGCAGGAAAGAGGCGAGATTGAAATGGACGAGCAGCGATATCATCAGCAACAGCGCGCCAATCAGGTTGACCGCGTTGAACAGCACGCCGTTCGGCACTCTTGCGCTGTTGATATAGGCGAATGCGGCGAGGACGCATGCGGTGCCGATCAAGCCGATGACATCCGCGGCGCGTCCGGGGATCCAGTCGATCATGCCTGCAACCCTGCAAGCAGCGTCTCGAAATTGGGGAAGCTCGTCGCCACGGGCGCGATGTCGTCGACCGTTACGGGCGCCTTGCTCGCCAGCCCCGCGACGGCAAAGCTCATGCAGATGCGATGATCCAGATGGCCCGCAATGGTTGCGTCGCCGGGGAGCGGATCGCCGCCGCTGCCCTCGATGACCAGCCCGTCCTCGTTTTCGGTCACGCGCACGCCGATCGCCTCAAGACCGGCCGCCATCACCGCCAGCCGGTCGCTTTCCTTGACGCGCAGCTCGTCGAGCCCGGTCGTCGTCGTGCGGCCTTCCGCGAGCGCGGCGGCGACGAACAGGACCGGAAACTCGTCGATCATGCTCGGCGCGACAGCCGGATCGACCTCTATGCCCTTCAAGGCGCTGTGACGGACACGAAGGTCGGCGACGGGCTCGCCGCCGACTTCGCGGCGGTCCAGTTCCTCAATGTCGCCGCCCATTGCGCGCAGGACATCGACAAGGCCCGCGCGCGTAGGGTTGAGCCCGACATTGGCGATGGTGACGTCGGAACCGGGTACGATCAGCGCCGCGACGATGAAGAAGGCCGCCGACGAGGGGTCGCCCGGCACGGCGATCGTCTGGGGCTTCAGCTCGGCTTCGCCAGCGATGCGGATATGGCGCGCGCCGTCGGCGTCGGTATCGACGCTGAGTTCGGCACCGAACCCCCTAAGCATCCGTTCGCTATGGTCGCGCGTCGGCACCGGTTCGATCACCTCGGTGATCCCCGGGGTGTTGAGCCCCGCGAGCAGCACCGCGCTCTTCACCTGCGCCGAAGCCATCGGCAGGCGGTAGGAGAGGGGGACGGCCGGGGCGAGGCCGCGCACCATCAGCGGCAGGCGGCCTCCCGGCGAAGCGCTGATATCGGCGCCCATTTGCGAGAGCGGGTCGATGACGCGTCCCATCGGGCGGCCCGAAAGGCTCGCGTCGCCGACAAAGGTCGCGGTGATCGGATGGCTCGCGACGACACCCATCAGCAGCCGCGTCGACGTGCCGCTGTTGCCCATGTCGAGCGCTTCGCGCGGCTGGAGCAGTCCGCCGACGCCGACGCCGTCGATCACCCATTCGCCGCTGTCGCGCCGCTCGACCGTCGCGCCCATCGCCCGCATCGCGGCCGCGGTGGCGAGTACATCATGGCCTTCGAGCAGCCCCGTGACGCGGCTCGTCCCCACCGCAAGCGCCGACAGCATCAGCGCGCGATGCGAGATGCTTTTGTCCCCCGGGATGGCGATCTTGCCTTTCAAGGCAACGGAAGCGGAAAAGCTGCGGGGCGTGGCGGTTTGATCGGTCATGGCGTGCGGCTTTTGACAGCGGCCCGACAATCTGGCAAGGCGCACGCCGATTTGGCGGATAGCTATTCAGGCGTCGCCTACTTCCCGAGATTCCTATCCGGTTTCCAAAAGGTTATGAGGCTTATATGATAAAGGCTGAATGGGGCACCAAGCGTAGCTGCCCGAAATGCGCCACCCGATTCTATGATCTGACCAAGGATGACCCGGTCAGCTGCATCAATTGCGGCTATAGCTGGATCCCGGAATCGGTACTGAAATCGAAGCAGCCGATGCCGTTCGAGGAAGCCGAGAAGCCTGGCAAGGTCGTCAAGGAAGAGTCGGCCGACGACGATCTGGATCTGGACGTCGATGTTGACGAGGACAGCGATTCGCCCGACAATGACGTCGACCTTGGCGGGGACGACGATCTGGGCGTCACCAAGGCTGACGATGACGACGACGAAAGCTGACGAAATCGGGTTTTTGAATATCAGGGGCCAAAAAAGCATCGCAGCGATGCATTTGGCCCCTTGCATCGGACGCCGGCGCTGGTAAAGGCGGCGTCCCGGTCGCACCACCCAGGGGCGACCCGCAGAAATGGCACGGGGCCTTAGCTCAGCTGGGAGAGCGCTACAATGGCATTGTAGAGGTCAGCGGTTCGATCCCGCTAGGCTCCACCATTTCTCCTCGGCGCGAACGGGCGCCCCTCATGGCATATTAGAGGTCAGCGGTTCGATCCCGCCAGGCTCCACCATTTTCAAGAAGGCCCGGCCATGCCGGGCCTTTTCTTTTCAGCCAATCCTGCCGCGATCAATCGCCATTGCGGGCTTGATACAGTGCCCGGCTAAAGCACCGCCTCTTCCTTTTCATCGAACAGCGGCTCCATGCGGATCGGGTCGGCGAGGGTGATGCGGTCAAGGACGGCCGCCGTGTCGTCGCGCACCTTCAGCATCAGGCTGCGCATCCGGCATTCGGCCTCGGGCAGGCAATTCTTGCAATGCTCATGTGCATTGCGACTCGCGCAGGGAACGAGCGCGAGCGACCCGCGCGTCAGCCGGACGAGGTCGCCATAGCTGATGTCGACGGGAGGCAGCGCGAGCTGATAGCCGCCGTCGCGGCCGCGCTGCGAAATAAGCAGGCCCTCGCGTGCCATTTCGGACAGGATGACCGTCAGGAATTTCGGCGGTATATTCTGCGCGTCGGCAATGTCCGCCAGCTGCACCTGTCCCTTGCCCCAATGATCGGCAAGATGCTGGAAGGCGCGGATCGTATAACGGGTCTTCTGCGAGAGCATGGGCCGGGTAGTGAGCCAAATTTTCGTTTAATTCAACCTGTCAGGATGAGATTATATCTGCGATGTTGATGTAGGTCACAGCGAATGGCATGGAGCGCGGCCATGGGGGGCGGGAAAGCCCATTTCGGGCACGACGAAGGTGGATAATTCATGCGTAAATTTTTGGCTGGTCCCGCAGTTCTGGCAAGCTGCATGCTGGTGGCAGTTCCGGCGCAGGCCCAGTTTGGCGGATTGCTGCGGAAAATAACAACCCCGACTCCGGCGCCGACGCCCACCGAAGAAGACAATGGCGGATGTCCCGCCGGGAAAAAGGGCGATGGAACGGGCCGCATGATTATCGGCGGCGTGATGGATCATGCCGTCGGCAAGGCGGCGCAAAAGGTCGGTGTGTACGGCTTTGTCCCGATCGCGGAGGTCAGCGGCACGCTGACGAACGCGATCGCGTGTCGACTCGACCCGGGCGAGCAGATCCAGGCAGCGGCGGCGACCGAGGAGGTCACGCGCGGCGAAGAGGTCGGCGCGACGGCAAACTGGACGAGCGAAACGCGCGAAAATGTCAGCGGGTCTTCGACGATCGCCGCAATCAATGACGAGCGCGGCGGTCGCAAATGCATGACCGTCAACGACTTTGTCATCGTCGAGGGCGAGGAAACGCGCGTCACCAAACGTATGTGCAAGGGACGGGGCGAGTCGCGCTATGTCCTTGCCGCATAAATTGCCGCATAAAATCGCGCGGCTGGCGATCGCCGCCGCCGCGCTCCTTGCGCTTGGGGCGACCGAGCGCATGGACCCCGACAATCCGACCTGTCCGCTCAATCCCAATTGGTCGGCGAACAGCGTGATGCAGTTGTCGGTCGTCGAGCGCGGCGGGGCCAAGGTCATGCTGGCGGAAGGTCGCGTCGATCCGGGGTTGCCCGACCGGCTGGCGGCCGCGCTCAAGGCCAATCCCGATGTCAGCGAAATCTGGCTGCGCTCGCCGGGTGGCGATGCGCGCGCCGGTAATGCGGCGGGACGGGTCATCCGCTCGAATTTCGGTCTCGCGACGCGCATCCCGAGCGGCTGGGCCTGTTTCAGCGCGTGCAATTTCGTGTTCATGGGCGGTCAGCCGCGCATGATCGACCCCGGCGGCCATTTCATGGTGCATATGTTCACGCGCACCGGCGACCGCTCGACGATCGACATGAGCGTCGCGATGGGCACCGACGCGACGCGCGAACTGATCGGCGACATCGAACAGGATTCGGCATTGCTCGCGAGCGAGGACAATGATTTCCTGATCCGCATGGGCATATCGCGCAAACTGCTGACCGAGGTGATGTACCGCCAACAGGCGGTCGCCAATGCCGAGGACAAATCGACGCGGCGGTGCCTGACGCTCGACGAAGCGCTGAAATATGGCGTGACCTACGCGATCGAATAGGCGCCGGGGCAGGTTGCAAAAGGCAACCAAAGGCATAGACTGGCGCCATATAGGGAGAGCCGGCCATGACCGATATGACGCACGAGCACGCCACGTTCCGATCGATGATAGACGGCACGCAGGAAGACTGGAATATCATCGCGCGCGAGCAAAAGGCGTTTGCGCCGAACAATGGCGCGCGGATCATCGAACATTTGAAGCTGCTCGGCGGCGATTATGGCGGATTCCCGGTCGACCGGCTCGAACATTGCCTGCAGACTGCGACGCGCGCGCACCGCGATGGGCGTGACGAGGAATATGTCGTGATGGCGCTTCTCCACGACATCGGCGACACGCTGGGGGCATTCAATCACCCCGACGTCGCGGCTGCGATCCTCAAGCCCTTTCTGTCAGAGGAAAATCTGTGGATCGTCCAGCATCACGGCATCTTCCAGGGCCATTATTTCTTCCACTATCTGGGTCTCGACCGCAACATGCGCGACCAGTTGAAGGACCATCCCCATTATGACGCCTGCGCCGAATTCTGCGAAAAATATGACGCGCCGGCGTTCGACCCCGATTATGACTCGCTGCCCCTCGAATTCTTCGAGCCGATGGTGAAGCGCCTCTGCTCGGCGCCCAAGACGAGCATTTACAAGAAGGTGATGGCCGAGGCGGCGGAATAGGCCCTCGCCACCGGTTCGTCACCCCGGCGAAGGCCGGGGTCTCACCGGCGAGATCCCGGCCTTCGCCGGGGTGACGGAAGACGGGGGCGTCAGGCCCCTTTGAACGCGGCCTTGCGCTTCTCGACGAACGCCATCACGCCTTCGACCGCGTCGGCGCTGTTGCCCGCGACGAACTGCCCCATTGCCTCGGCGTCGAGCGTTTCGGCAAAGCCTTGCGAGAGGCCCGCGCGCAAAATCTTGCGCATCGTGCCGAGCGCGACCGTTGGTCCCGCGGCGAGGCGCTGCGCGAGCGCGGTCGCTTCGTCCATCAGCGCATCATCTTCGACCACCTTGTAAGCAAGGCCCCAGTCGGCCGCCTGCTCGGCGCCGATTTTTTCGCCGAGCATCATCATTTGCAGCGCGCGCGGTACGCCGATCAGGCGCGGTAAGAGCCACGACGAACCTCCGTCGGGCACCAGCCCGATGTTGACGAATGCCTGAAGGAAATAGGCCGATTTGCCCGCGAGGGTGAAATCGCCCGACAGCGCAAAGCTGCACCCCACGCCTGCCGCCGGACCGTTCACTGCGGTGACGACCGGAATGTCGAGATTGGCGAGCGCGAGCAGCATCGGATTGTAATGGTTGCGCAGTGCCTTGCGGCTGTTCGCGCCGCCGCCGACCGCCGACGCGCTGCGGTCGCCGCCGAGGTCCGCCCCCGAACAGAATCCGCGTCCTTCGCCGGTAATCAGCAACGCGCGCGCGCCAAGCCCCGGCAGATGGTCGAGCGCCGCGCGGATATCGTCGGCCATCGCGGGCGGCATCGAATTGAGCCGGTCGGGCCGGTTGAGCGTGATCGTCGCGACATTGTCGGCGATGCTGAGCTTGATCGTATCGAAGCTGGGGACGTCAGTCATGGGGAAGAATCCTCTCGCAGGCGCTTTACCTTTACGTTCACGTAAACTTGTGCCGCATTTGGGACCGAAGCGCAAGGGGGAAGGGGGTATAAAGCGACCTCGAAACGGACATCTACGGCGGGGCCAAGCATTGCCGTCCACACTCGGTGGTTGTTCGTTGCCGACCCTGATCGGATGGTGGGAAACGACCGGTTGCGGCCATCAGATCCTCCCTGTGCCGCAGGCATGGGGAGGTGGCAGCGCGCAGCGCTGACGGAGGGGCTAATGGCGCAACGTCGCGGCCCCTCCACCCCTCGCTTCGCGAGCGGTCCCCCTCCCCATGGCTTCGCCACAGGGAGGATTTAGCGGCAAATTCCACCCCGAAGCGGACATTCTCAGCGCAAAAAAGTCCGCTGTCCTACATTGATTGGCTATGCCAGTTTTCGTCCCGGCTCTTTCAATGTGCGGATAAAGGATCGCTGCCCCGCGTTGCCGGGACGGGCAGCAACCGGGCGCGGCATGTCCGCCGGGCACGAAAAAACGGCGCGCATTGGGCCGAACATTCCTGAACTTTGGAAGGATGCCGACGACGGCACAGGCCGCTCTCTACCCTAGGCTCAGGACCCATTAATTACGCGTTCGAGGCGTCGAAATGGCGAAGATATCGGGTCCGGGCGGGTGCAGCGGGTAGCATCGCTACCCGCAAGGCCGCGCGGGCGCGAGATCGAAGCCATTTCGGCGTCCCTCCGGGATTTGACCGATT
>Ga0098074_1000355_pt1 | contig 33128 bp, 36 predicted proteins | sample 32_taG_FD_75064 | JGI IMG/M metagenome (GOLD analysis project Ga0098074, IMG submission 75064) | Marine viral communities from the Gulf of Mexico - 32_GoM_OMZ_CsCl metaG | ecosystem: Environmental > Aquatic > Marine > Oceanic | place: Atlantic Ocean: Gulf of Mexico | collected 2015-07-12 | reverse complement strand
CTACTGATGTCGAAAGACCGACCTTATATTATGAACTTAGGTATCAAGGCAGTGCAATTGACCCTGCCAAGAAACTTACCGACTTGGGATGACCATGCCGGACAATCGATACGGTATCACGATCAAAAAGGATTTTTAACGATGACGACCAGACCTATATTACTATTTGTTTCTTTTGCCGCCTGTCTCGGTTTAAGTATCGCCCAGCCTTCTTTTGCACAAGAGCCGCGCACCGCAGGGACGCAACCTGTGCAAAGCGACGAGAGTGATTTCGAAGATACTTACAAGCAGCTTAATCTGTTTGGCGATGTTTTCGAGCGTGTTCGTGCCCAGTATGTCGATGAAATGACAGATAAGGAATTGATAGAAACAGCCATTAACGGCATGCTTACCAGCCTTGACCCCCACTCTGCTTATCTGAATGAAGAAAGCTTCTCGGATATGCAGGTCAGAACGCGCGGTGAATTTGGCGGGCTGGGTATCGAGGTTACAATGGAAAACGGCTTGGTGAAAGTCGTATCCCCGATTGATGACACACCCGCCTATGAGGCCGGTATTCAGGCCGGTGATTATATTGTTGAAATTGATGGCGAAGCGGTTATGGGGCTGACTTTGAGCGATGCAGTCGAGAAAATGCGCGGTAAAGTCGGCACCGATATTGACCTGGTTGTTCGCCGTGAAGGCCTAGCCGACCCTATTGATATAACAATTACCCGTGATGTGATCCGCATCCGTTCGGTGCGTCATCATATTGAAAAAGATAGTATTGGCTATGTGCGTATTACGACATTTAACCAGAACACCGATGAAGCCGTAAAAGCGGCGGTGGACGAAATGAAGAAAGAACTTGGTAATAAATTGACCGGATTTGTCCTTGATTTACGCAACAACCCGGGCGGCTTGCTCGATCAGGCGATTGCCGTTTCCGATGCCTTCCTTGATAAAGGCGAGATCGTATCTACACGTGGGCGCAGCGAAGATGACACTAAGCGTGACAATGCCTCTTCCGGCGATATTGCGGATGGTTTGCCCATTGTTGTATTGATTAATGGCGGCTCTGCCTCTGCCTCTGAAATTGTTGCGGGCGCATTGCAAGATCATAAACGCGGCATCATTCTTGGCACGCAATCATTCGGTAAAGGGTCAGTGCAGACCGTTATCCCGCTTCCCGGTCACGGTGCCATGCGTTTGACAACGGCCCGTTATTATACACCTTCCGGCCGATCTATTCAGGCCAAAGGGATCGAGCCAGATATTATCGTTGAACCGGCCAAAATCGAAACGCTGGCGGTTCGCCGCTTTAGCGAATCTGATTTGCGCGGCGCATTGGACAGCGGCAAGGAAGACGACAAACCCGCAAACGATAATGCAGAAGAAGCAGAAGGCGACGAAGAGGAAAAGCCTGTTGATTACCAGCTGCTTCGTGCGATTGATCTTCTGAGCGGGCTATCCCTTTACAAGGGATCGGCCATGCAAGAAGAGTAAGAGCGCACACTCTCCATGGCATTAACATCGCATATAACAAACAGCCTGACATCCCGCTCTTTTCTCTATGGGTTGGGTGTAGGCTTGTCTGCATATGCTTTGCTGGCCGGATGGGCTTATTTTGGTGGCGCGGGGGCTTTACACAGTCAACAGGAGCGCCTCGCCTCGCAAACTCTCCCCATAGAGCGTGCAGAGCCGGACAGCCCCTCTAATGAAATCGAGCCCGCCCCGCTCAAGGATGATGAGCACCTCGATTTTAACGAGCAGCGGACTCTGGCGCCACAACGTGAGGATTCTGATTCTGGCCGTGATAACCCGCGAGCGCCACAAGCAACGCCCCAATCCCCAAACATGGAAATGCGCAGCGCCCCCTATCCCGGCGTATACGAGACAGGCGCAAAAGGCGAAATACTGCCTGTTATTAACGCTGGCGATGGGCTTACCCCGTTTAATGTATACCGTAAACCGTTTTCATTTGACGCTGATCAGAAATTAATTGCCCTTGTGGTCGATGATTATGGACTTTCGCGCGCGCAATCGAATGAAAACGCACGCAATTTGCCGGACGCAGTAACCTTTATTCTCTCCCCTTACGTCAATGACGCTGATGCCATGCGAGAGACAGCGCGCAGCAATGGCCATGAATTTTGGCTCAAACTTCCAGTGGAAAACGAAAACTTCCCAAAAGATGATCCGGGTAGCAAAGCAATACTGTCCCGTGCCTCCTTGGAAAAAAACTTGGACAATCTGCGCTGGACGCTCTCTCGAACAAGCGGCTATGCGGGATTGGCGCTATATAATGATTTGGCCTTCACACGGACGAAATCTACTTTGAATGCGGTCTTAAAAGAGGCCGGAGATCGCGGCTTAGGGCTCTTTGATATGAATATAAGCGCCCCGGCACAAGTGAAAGAAAGCGCAGAGCGTTTTAACGCGCCCTACATCAAGAACGAAATATTTTTCCACGACCCCAAATGGGCAGGCGATATGGATTCAGCCGCCGAGCTTTTGGAGACCATCGCAGAGAGCCGTGGCTATGCCGTGGGTGTTTTTAAAAATTACCCGAGCGCGCTGGATTTCATTGAAAATTGGACCCCTGAGCTGACGCGCAAAGGTTTTACCATCGCGCCGTTATCGGCTATCTATCTGGCGCAAAACCCTGCTGCAGTTAAGCCAATGCCGCCTAAGCTCGAGAGCAAAAATGCATCCCACTGATACTATAAAAAATTACCGCCCTTGCGTGGGTATTTGCCTGTTTAACCAAAACGGGCAAGTTTTTGTGGGGGAGCGCATTGATACCCCTGGGGCATGGCAAATGCCACAAGGCGGAATTGACCCGGGCGAGGACTTTGAAACCGCCGCCTTTCGCGAGCTGGAAGAAGAGACTGGCCTTCATAGCGATAAAGCCGTCATCCTTAGGATTGCCAACGAAACTATTACCTATGATTTGCCTGATGCTCTAATCGCAAGGCTTTGGAACGGGAAATATCAGGGGCAAGAGCAGACATGGATCGCAATGCGCTTTCAGGGCGCTGATACCGACATCCGCCTTGATGTACATAATCCGGCGGAATTCTCGCGGTGGCAATGGGTAGATTTACCACAAACGCTCGATCTTATCGTTCCATTCAAGCGCGAGACCTATAAGCAGGTCATCGCGCTCTTTTCCGATTTATAATCCTAAACAGCTTTATTAGCGGTTTAGGGGCGACCACGCAGGGTCTGAACCATCGCGCGGCGTTTGTAACCAGCGCTCGTTATACCCTGTAATATCCACCGTATAGATTTTGGCAGAGCGTTGATTGCCGCCGGCACCTTCCGGACGCTCTTTGAAATACGCCAGAACGCGGCCATTGGGAGACCATGTCGGGCCTTCAACGTGATAGGCTGTCGTGATCAGGCGCTCACCGGAACCATCGGGGCGGATAACCCCAATATAAAATTTACCCTGATACATGCGGGTAAAAGCAATCAAATCACCTCGCGGCGACCAGACAGGGTTGGCATAGCGGCCTTTGCCGAAAGTAATGCGCTGCACGTTCGAGCCGTCACGGTTCATTGTGTAGAGCTGCTGGGAGCCGCCGCGGTCAGATTCAAACACAATCTGGCGACCATCGGCAGAATAGGACGGGGCGGTTTCAATGGACGGGGCGGATGTTACGCGTGTTTTGGCTTTCGAGCGTATGTCAATTTCATAAATATCCGTATTGCCGCTTAACGATTGCGACATAATAACCTTGTTGCCATCAGGCGAGAAACGCGGCGCGAATGTCATCCCCGGGAAATCACCAAGCGCTTGCTGGCGGCCTGTGTTGATATCATAGATATAAACGCGTGGGCGGTCATTTACATAGGCCAGATAGGCAATTGTTTGTTGTGAAGGAGAAAAGCGCGGAGTCAGAACAAGATTGTTACCGTCTGTCAAAAATTTATGATTCTGACCGTCCTGATCCATGATCGCCAATCGTTTGACGCGTTGCGTAGGGGAACCGCTTTCGGATACATAGACGATACGCGAGTCGAAATACCCCTCCTCGCCCGTCAAACGCTTATAAATCTCGTCGGAAATAATATGGGCAATACGGCGCCAATTGGCATCCGAGGTCATATAGGCCATTCCTGTTAGCTGCTTTTCGGAGAACACATCCCAAAGACGAAACTCGACGCGGGTGCGGCCATCATTTGTACGTGTAACTTGTCCGGTTACTAGCGCCTGAGCATTCGTGGCGCGCCATTCGGCAAAACGTACGCCTTCTTTGGCAATTGATTGTGTGTTTTGTACAAATGCGCGTGGATTAACAGGGGCAAACAAGCCTGAGCGCTCAAGATTTTCCGATATAACCTGCGGCATATCATTGGCGATAGTTCCGCTCGCTCCTGCTTCGGCATAAAAGCTTGTAATGGCGATCGGCATAGGTTGCATGTTCGGGCTGTTCACATCAACAACCAGCTCGGCCTTGGCGATGGTTGGGCTGCCCATGACAAACAGGGTAAGGATAAATATTGCAATATGTCTCATGTTAATATCTCTTTCTATAAAACATCGCTGGGGTCAAAGCGGATAAGAACCGTTTTCCATTGGTCGTATTTGTCGGGCGGCAACTCGAGAGGTGAGCATTTCGGGTTTCTAAGCGCCCGTAATGCCGCATCGGCCGCAGCCCTGAAATGTGAGTCCCGATTATAACGGCCCGTATCCAAAATAGAAGCACGATTTACGCTCCGGTCTCGATTCATAACAACGCGCACTTCGACGATTAGTTCCTCGGCATTCTTCGCGCCCGCCATAACATTCCAGCACCCGCCCAATTGACGGCGCAGCGCGTCCATTTCACTCATGGATAATTGATCGGCAAGGCGGGCAATTTGACCCGATTCGCTTTGGGCGTCAGGGTCTAAAGGCTCCTCTTCGCCTTCAGATTCCTCTGCCTCATCAGGCGTTAAATTGCGGAGCAGGCTGGCCATCTGGTCTTCCTGCGGCTTTGGCTTGGCCGTTTTTGTTACCTCGGGCTTTGGCTTGGGCGGCTCGGGTTTCTTGATCTCGGCCCGCTCTAATGGTGGCGGCGGCTCAGGTTCAGGCAAATCCTCTGCCGTCTCGACTTCTGGCGGTTTTGGTTTGGACAGATCCGGCGGCTTTTCCGCCGTCATTTTTGGCGCGGCTTCGGGTTTCTGTGCAGGCTCGGGCGGCTTTGGTTCTTCGGGCTGCTTTTTCGGCGGCGCAACTTTATCTGTGGTGCTCAGTTCAGACACATCAACGATATCCACGCTGATCGGCGCGCTCATTGTCACAGGCTCGGTTTTTACAAATGGCAGGCCAACCGTAAAAGCGACGACCAAAGCGACATGAAACAAGCCTGACTTCACCACCGCCGATTTCATCGGGGTAATGACAGTATTGCTGAATTTATTACCGGAGTTAGCGGCGAGAACGGCAGCCATAGCCTTAACCTCCTCTATTCTCCGAAATAAGGGCGACTTTGCTAAAGCCTGCGCCGCTCACCGCGCCAATCACCCCCATAACATTCCCGTAAGCCAGGCCTTTGTCGGCACGGATATAGATGCGGCGGTCGGCCTGCCCCTCGGTCATGGCGCTCAGCAATGGGATCAAGCGCTCCATTGTAACCTCGGTTTCGCCGATATAAATTTTATCATCATTGCTAACACTAATCTCGATGGGCTTGTTGTCCTCGGTCTGCATCGATTTGGCGCTCGAATCAGGCAAATCAATCGGCACACCTGCTGTCAGAAGCGGCGCGGCCACCATAAAAACAATCAGCAGCACCAGCATTACATCGACAAACGGGGTAACATTGATTTCCGCCATAGGACGGTAAGCGCCACCTGTGCGGCGCCCCCTAGAGCGGGTTTTGGTCGTAAGACTGGCGCCCATGATTATGCAGCCTTCTTTGTAGTATCAAGCGCATCCAGATGACGCGAGAGAATGGCGGAAAACTCGTCGGTAAATGCCTCTAGACGGTCCGCATAGCGGTTCAAGCCCGTCGAGAAGACATTATAAGCGACAACAGCCGGAATAGCGGCAACAAGGCCCAGCGCGGTTGCAAACAAAGCCTCGGCAATACCGGGGGCAACAACGGCCAACGATGTGTTGTTGGTCGCAGCGATGGCCGAGAATGAATTGATAATCCCCCATACAGTCCCGAATAGGCCGATAAAAGGCGCGGTTGAGCCCACACTGGCCAAAAAGGTCATCCCGCGCTCAAGGCGGCTCATCTCACGATTAATGGTCACGCTCATTGCGCGCTCGACGCGTTGGCGAAGGCTGGCCTGCATATTGGCGTTTGATGGCATCCCGCCCGACACGCCCGCCTGCCATTCATCCATACCGGCGGAAAAGGTCGTTAGAAGCGGGTCTTGCTTGGAATTTTTAACGCGGTCATAGATTTTATCCAATGCCTCACCAGACCAAAACGTGTCTTCAAAACGGCTGGCGCGGCGGTTCAATCGGGACAGCATACCGCGCTTTTGAAAGATAATCGCCCAGCACCATACAGAGGCCACGACCAACATAATCATAACGGATTTGACGATCGGGTCGGCCATCATGAAAAGGCCCCACATGCTCAAATCATGCGCGGCCATACCGCCGAGATCTACGCTCTGAATTGTTTCTTCCATTTCTTTACTCTTCTTTCTCGATATAGGGGGCAAAGCCCTGACGTAATTGTTCCGGCACGCGGACCGGTTTGATAGTATCCGATTTCACACAAACAAGCGTAACTGTTAGTTCCGCTATCTTTTCACTTATCCCGTCCTTTTGTCGAAAAAATGTCTGCCGCATGGTGAAACTGGTATTTTTTAAGGCAGAGATAGATGTATGCACTTCCAGAAGATCGTCAAGGAAGGCAGGCAAAAAATAATTCACGTCTAAAAACCTTGCGACAAACATCACGCCGAGGCCTTTGACTAGATCACTCGATTGATAGCCGATATGGCGCAAAAGCTCGGTGCGGCCGCGCTCGGCAAAGTTCAGATACTGTCCATGATAGACAATACCGCCGGCATCGGTGTTCTCGTAATAAACGCGGCACGGTAATTTATAAGTTTCATGTGTAGTGGTAATCATAGCTCTAAAATAGCCCCTCTTGACCTTCTGTATTTGGTTTACCTTCCAGCCCTAAATGGCTGTATCCTTTGGACGAAATGCATCTGCCGCGCGGCGTGCGTTGCACCAGACCTTGCTGCAGCAGATACGGTTCAATGACATCTTCTATCATGTCACGCTGCTCCGATAAAGCGGCTGCGATTGTATCAACTCCGACAGGGCCGCCGCCGTAATTCTCTATAATACATTTGAGGTAGCGGCGATCCATGCTGTCCAGCCCCGAATGATCGACATCAAGACGCGTGAGCGCATTATGCACCATCTCGCGTGTCACTTCTCCCGCCTTTGAGCCATGGGCAAAATCACGAATTCTGCGGGTTAAGCGCCCTGCTATACGCGGCGTGCCTCTGGAACGGCGCGCAATTTCCTGCGCGCCCTCTTCATGTAGCGGCATATCCAGCAAGCGCGCGGTGCGCTTCACAATCAGGGTCAATTCATCCGGCTCATAAAACTCAAGCCGCAGCGGAATACCGAAGCGGTCACGAAGTGGCGTGGTAAGAAGGCCAGAGCGCGTCGTTGCCCCCACCAACGTAAAGGGCGGCAAATCAATTTGCACAGAGCGCGCGGCAGGCCCCTCCCCGATAATCAAATCAAGCTTGCGGTCTTCCATAGCCGGGTAGAGGATTTCCTCCACGCTCGCATTCAAACGGTGAATCTCATCAATAAAGAGCACATCATTTTCGTTGAGGTTGGTCAGCAGCGCCGCCAGATCACCCGCTTTGGAGATCACGGGCCCCGAAGTGGCACGGAAACCAACGCCCAGCTCCTTGGCCACAATCTGCGCCAGCGTGGTTTTCCCCAGCCCCGGCGGGCCAAAGAAGAGCACATGATCCATCGCATCCCCGCGCGCCTTGGCGGCCTCGACAAAAATCCGCAAATTCTCGCGCAATGCCTTCTGGCCAATAAATTCATCTAGGCTTAAGGGCCGCAAAGCTCCCTCCTCGCCCTTCTCCATCTCATGCGGCAGGCGGTCGAGATCAATATTTTTTTCTAAAGGATTAGTCATTGCTTTGCTGCCTTATTTTGCCAGTCCGCACTGTTTGAATTCGTCAAGTTCTCCAAAACGTAAATCAGCCATTTATCTGTTGTGATAGGGTCAGGAACTTCATCGACGGGAGGCGGATTTTTTATTAATTCAAAGCTTTTTGCATGCCATGGTTTGTTATAAAAAATAAGATAATTTTCGCCAACTACAAACGTGGGGTAAATCTTACAATCGTTGGGTTCGTGAAACATACGTCCGCCCCAATCATCCCAAAACTCTTCATCTTTGTGATGGTTGTAATTTCTTAGGTCATCACCATCTTCAAGTCCTGTCATCGTAAATTTATTATCGTTTAATAACATATTACCTTTTAATTCGGTCAGCACTTCAAATGTATAAATGACTTTCTCACCGGTTTTGTAATAATAATATTCCCCTGACTTTTCCGCCTTAACAACTTTCCCAAGCAGTATATTATCCGTACGCTCAATAAGTTCATCTGGCGGGACCACATGCTCGGCAGGTCTTACGTAACAAGCCCAAGATTGTTGCGCGGCTATTAATAGCAAGAATGTAAGAATGATTATTCTCACGCACTCAACTCCTTCAACGCTTCGCGGATGAGGGTTTGGAGGTTGTCGTTGGCTTTGTCTTTGACCTTGAGCACGGCGGAATATGCGTCGGCGCGGCCATAGCCTAGATTGATGAGGGCGGAAATGGCATCGTCCTCTACACCGCTTGGCGCTTGCGGGGTTGCGACTTTATCCACGGAAGCGCCCACAGGGCTGTCCACCGATTTTGTGGATAACTCGATCTTGCCCGCCTTGTCTTTAAGTTCGGTCAGGATTCGCGCGGCCAGCTTTGGCCCCACGCCATCGGCCTTCGTCAGCGCGGCTTTGTCTTGCGCGGAGATTATAATTGCGAGCCGTTCCACGGGACATACAGCAAGAATAGCAAAAGCGGCTTTCGCGCCCACGCCTTGCACGGAATTGAGCAGCCGGAACCAGCTTTGCTCGCTCGCGTCGGCAAAACCATAAAGCGTGATGGCATCTTCGCGCACATGGGTATCAATGAGCACGGAAGCCGGATCGCCCTTTTGCCCTATGCGGGTCAGTGTGGCGCGGCTGGCGTAGATTTGATAGCCCACGCCCTGCACATCCAGCAGCAGAAAATCCGTGCCAAACGAGTCAATAATACCGGTCAGTTTTCCAATCATTGTTCATCTTCCTTTGAAATGCCTGAAGCGCGCAAGGCCTCTAGGCGCTTTTGATGCGGGCATCCCATGCCCTATAATGCGCATGGGTGATGGCGGCGGCAAGGGCATCGGCCTCATCCTCGCTGATTTGCCCACAGGCAGGCAATAGCGTGCGCACCATATGCCCCATCTGGTCTTTCGAGGCATGGCCGTTGCCGACAATGGATTTCTTGATTTTATTGGCGCCATATTCGGCTACTTCCAGCCCATAGAGCGCGGGAACGGCGAGCGCAACGCCGCGCGCTTGGCCGAGCTTTAACGCAGAAGCCGGGTTTTTATTCACAAAGGTTTCCTCCACCGCCGCTGCTTCGGGCGCATGAACTTTGAGTACATGGGCAATGCCCTCATGAATCAGCGCGAGGCGAGCCGCGAGGCTCAGTGAAACCTGCGGCTTGATAAGGCCACAGGCAATAAATTTAAGGGAAGAGCCATTGATTTGGATAATACCCCAGCCACATTTTTGAAGGCCGGGATCGATGCCGAGAATTTTCATGCTCCCATTATGCTATGAAACAAAATGCAAGACAAGAACAAAATGGCAACAAACTTACTCGCCGCCCAATATCTTCTCCATAACCTCGTCACTGGCGTTCATATTGGTGGTGACGGTTTGCACGTCATCGTCATCTTCCAGCGCGTCAATCAGTTTCATGACGCTGGCGGCGAGCTCTTCATCCGCATCGGCCTGAATATTGGCGCGCCAGACCAGGCCGGAGCGTTCTGGATCACCGTATTTCTTTGACAGCGCATCCAACGCGGCTGCAAAATCATCGGCTTCGGTTGTAATCTCGTGGTATTCATCGTCGCTTTCCACATTCATCGCGCCCGCTTCTAATGCGGCCTCGAACATGTCTTCTGTGTTGGCTTTGTTGGCGGGGTAGATCACCTCACCGACACGGTCGAACATAAAGCCGACGCAGCCCGTCTCGCCCAGATTACCGTTATGTTTGGTGAAAGTGGAGCGTACATTGCTGGCGGTGCGGTTTTTATTATCGCTCAAGGCCTCGACAATCACGGCGACACCGCCGGGGCCGTAGCCCTCATAGCGAATCTCTTCGTAATTCTCGCCCTCGCCGCCGCCGACACCTTTTTGAATGTTTTTCTCGATACCCTCTTTGGGCATGGATTGGCCGCGCGCCGTCGAAATCGCCAGACGCAAGCGCGGGTTCATGTCCGGGTCAGGCCCGCCCAGCTTGGCGGCGACATATATCTCACGCCCGAGTTTGGAGAACAGCTTGGCACGCTGCGCATCGGCGCGGCCTTTTCTGTGTTTGATATTTGCCCATTTGGAATGGCCTGCCATGATCGGATACCCCTGATTATTTTAATTGCAATATTATGAGATATATAACGAAGAAAGCGGCCTGATTTCAAGTGTATAAGTGACATAAAAAATTTTGCCACCCTTTCAATCAAAACTTAAAAGCATATTTTAAAAATGCTATGGTATAATCTGATAGTGGGACTGCGTTTTTGATAATATAGAGTTTGAAACTGAAATTAAGAGTATATGTCGTACCAATTACAAAGTATCCGCGTTCTTATTGTTGAGGACAACCAACCCATGCTGGATCTGGCGAAATCGATTCTCGCTACCTTTGGTGTGGGCACTGTGCATACGGCAAAAAACGGTGAGGACGGCTTTAAAAAGTTTTGCGACCTGAACCCCGATATTGTAATTGCCGACTGGATGATGAAACCCATGGACGGCATTTCTTTGACGCGCCGCATACGTAACGATGCGGCCAGCCCCAATCACTTTATACCTGTTATCCTGATGACAGGATTTAGCGAAAAGCGCCGCGTTATTCAGGCGCGCGATGCGGGTGTCACAGAATTTCTGGTAAAACCTTTTAATGCGCGCGATCTATACCGCCGCATATCGCAGGTCATTGAGCGGCCGAGACAATTTGTGCGCTCCGAAGATTTCTTCGGCCCCGACAGGCGCCGCATCCGCACGACCGCTTATCATGGCCCACAGCGCCGCGATACTGACAATCAACGCCCTGATAACGGCCCGCCGCGCATTGATTTTGTGAGCTCTGCGCCGCATAAAAAACTGGAAGACACCGTTCAGCATATCGCGAAGAATAAAGACTACGATTAATTCCCTCACGTTCACTTCAATGGTTAGAATATTACTATGGATCATTATAATCAGACACCGCGCCGCAAAGCAGAATTTATAACGCCCCCCAATACTCTGAAGGCCAAGGTTGGATCTGGCGGGCTCAGCGAGGGCATTTTGAACAAAGCGCAGGAACTGCTGGAAAATAACACGGTTGATTTTATGCCTTTGGGCGAGATGTATCTGAACACGCTCATGAAGGGTATTGATAAAGCGAAAAACGCACATCCCGATGAAGATCAGGAGCACCTCATCACGAGCATGCTGTATCCCGCCATGCAATTAAAGGCCAACGGCGGCATGTTTCACTATCCTCTGGTTACAAAAATAGCGGACCGCTTGATACAATATCTGGAGGTGATCGAGAGCTCGGATATAGAGGCCTTGGAAATTGCACTCGCCTTTCACACCACTATTCGCGCGGTTATTCTTGGCCGTATTACAGGCGATGGCGGACGTCATGGCGCAGAACTTATTGACGCACTGGATGATGCCTGCGTGCGCTATTTCGAACGGCATCCAGGCCCAGTTAAGGGCTAGGCATACAGCTTATTATAAATCAGGAATATACTCTTTAAGGACAGGGCCGATACAAACGCGGTCTATCGCCGTTGTGCGGCCGGTGTTATCGCTGGTGACCATCATAACGCCGCATAACGTGCCGGGCCCGCCTGCGGGACGCATTCTATCCATGGGCATTTTGGTCACAAAACGCTGAATCGGGACTTGTTTGTCGGCGCCAATTATACTGTCATAATCCCCTGTCATGCCCGCATCTGTTTGGAAGCCGGTGCCGCCATTAAGAATATGCGCATCGGCGGTTGGAATATGAGTATGTGTACCCACCACAGCAGAGACCTTACCGTCAAAATAATTCGCAAAAGCCAGTTTTTCAGACGTGGTTTCGGCGTGGAAGTCTACAAAGATTGCGTTGGCGGTTTGCCCCATACGTTCGTTCACCAGCGCCACCGCAACACAACGGAACGGATCATCCATCGGATCCATGAATAGGCGTCCCATGGCATTGATGACCTTAATAACACGCCCATCATCAAGGCGGTGTTCCGTTATGCCTTTGCCGGGCGTGCCGGGCGGAAAATTTATGGGGCGGATCAGACGTTTGCTTTGCTGGATATAAGGAATAACCTCGCGCTGATCCCAGATGTGATTTCCTGTTGTAACTACATCCACGCCAAGCTCGTAAAAGCCCTGACAGATTTTCTCGTTAATACCGCGGCCATGGGCGGCGTTTTCACCGTTTACAATCACCACATCGGGCTTGAGCCTGTCTTTAAGCTTCGGCAGATGTTCCGCCAGTGCCTCGCGGCCCGACCGGCCATAAATATCACCAATAAATAAAATTCTCATGCGTCTTTATTACCATCACTTTGATAACAATGCACATCTTTTGGTGTAATCACCCAATCCAGCGCTTGATCGTGGTCTTCGGCGGGAAGATTAAAAAGCACGGCCTGTTTGGAATACGCATAACCAACGGCCAGAATCGGCTTATCTGCACGCAAGGCCGAGAGCGTTGCATCATAAAACCCGCCGCCATAGCCCAAGCGGTGGCCTTTGCGATCAAACGCCAGCATCGGAACGACCACAATATTGGGACGCACATATTCAGTGGCTTCGGTTACTGCGGGTTGGAGAATATCAAACTCCCCTTTTACTAATTCATCCTGCTCATGCCAAATCACATATTTCAGAATCCTGCTGTTCTTTTGCATCACCGGCAGGGCGACGCTATGCCCCTGCTCTATCAGCAAATGCAACAGGTCGCTCGTATCGATCTCCCGCCCTTTCGGCCAATAAACGCCGATGACGGAGCCTTGCTCTGGTTTGATTGATTTTATGAAATTCTTCGCGGCGGTTTCCGGGTCTTCATCTCGAATATCCATCCGTTCGCGATGGCGCTTGGCTTCGATGCGGTAAACTTGCTTTTGTTCTGACATTGATTTTTAGCCTCGGAAGCGCCGACTGGCGCTCGTGGCAAGTGCCACGCTCTTGATAATTAAAAATGTGTGCCGCAAAAGCCGTGACCATGTGAAATCCACGCGTGGCCCCTATAAAATAGGTGGGTGCCGTATACGCTGCTCCCCAATGCAGTGAGAGTGGAACAGAACAGGGACAGCTCCCTAGCGTTGATTATCGGCCTCCGGGATTAAGTTGATACACGCACCCCGCAGCACACTTCTAATGATATATACTAATTTTAAGCTGCTTGTATACGTTTTGCAATCAAATCGATTCGCTCGGCCAACGAGTTGATGGCTTCGGAGACCATTTCTTCATGTTTATCAAAGTCTTCCTTTGTTTCCACATGATCGCCCAGCGCCGTCAATGTCTCGCGCAATTCGAAAATTTCATCGGCCAGCATCAGGGAGGTCAGCACAAGCAGATGATTTTCATTGGACGCCGCGCCCGCTGCGGCTACGGTTTTGATCTTCGTATCGACATAGTTGCCCAGATCAAGAACGCGTTGTTCTTGCCCGTCATCACATTCCATGCCGAAAGTGCGCCCGTTAATAGTCAGATTAATATGAGCCATGGTCTTGTGTTTCCGTTCCTGAGATTACGCCGCGTTTTCTTCGCCGAGCAGTTTTTCGACCTTTTCAATCGCGCTGTCCAGACGTTTGGCAATGGCCTCACCGGATACGCCGGAGGACTTGCCGTTTTCATTGGAAGGGGAAGATGCAAACATATCGCGCTGTTCGCCTTTGCGTGCCAGCTCCATCGTTTCGACGGAGTGTTCCAATTCGCCAATAATACTATTTAAATTTTGTAATGCAGATCGAATTGCGGACACGTGCAAAATCCTTTCCCTATAAAAATCAATTTTTCGAATGTTTTGACGCTACCAGCATTCTTAAATTACGGTCAAGCCTGTCTTGAAGTTTTACGCGAAATAGTCACAACAAATCTTGACGCGCGGCCAAAGCGGCGGCATTGTATGGCCATCCACCAAACCTATAAAAGATAAAGAGTAGATATGACGCTTGCAGCCGCCGAGAACAACGCCCCCCAAACCGATGTCAATTTGCGCCACATGGCCAACGCGATCCGCGCCCTTTCCATGGACGCCGTACAAAAGGCAAATTCCGGCCACCCGGGCATGCCGATGGGAATGGCCGATGTTGCGACCGTGCTGTATTCCAAATTCCTGAAATTCGATGCAAAAACCCCCGAATGGCCGAATAGAGACCGCTTTGTGCTGTCCGGCGGTCATGGCTCGATGTTGCTCTATTCTTTGAATTACCTGTGTGGCTACGAGAAAATGACCCTCGACCAGCTCAAAAACTTCCGCAAACTGGACAGCATTTGCGCCGGACACCCCGAAGTTGAGCATGACGCAGGCATCGAGACCACAACAGGCCCCCTTGGCAACGGTCTGGCGACAGCGGTGGGTATGGCGATTGCCGAGCGCCGCCTGAATGCGCGTTACGGTGACACCCTAATCAATCACTACACGTATGTGACTTGCGGTGACGGGGATTTGATGGAGGGCATCAGCCACGAGGCTTGCTCGCTCGCGGGGCATTTGAAGCTGAACAAGATGATTCTGCTTTATGATGATAACTCGATCTCCATTGACGGCTCGACCGATTTGTCCTTCACCGATAACACCGAAGAGCGCTTCAAAGCCTATGGCTGGAATACAACCAGCATTGACGGCCATGATTTTGACCAGATCGAAGCCGCGATTAAAGCCGCGCAAGATAGCGACAAGCCAAGCTTGATCTGTTGCAAAACCAAAATCGGCTTCGGCGCACCAACCAAAGAAGGCTCCGCCTCCTCTCACGGTGCTCCGCTTGGCGATGAAGAAATTGCAGGCGCGCGTAAAAACCTCAACTGGCCTCACGCCCCCTTCGAAATTCCAGATGACGTTTTAAGCTGGTGGAACGAGATCGGCACACGCGGGCAGAGCGAGCGCAAAGCATGGGAAGAAACGCTTAAAACGCATGACATGCGCGAATGTTTCGAAAAATTCCAGGGCGCCAATTTCGCCAAAGCGATTGCACCTGTCATTCAGGAGTTGAAAAAAGACTTCGCCAGTGAAAAGCCGAAGAAAGCCACGCGCCAGACTTCGGGAATGTGCCTCGAAAAACTCGTCGATAAACTCTGGCTCCTCATGGGCGGCTCGGCTGATCTCACAGGTTCCAACAACACCAAAGTCAAAGCTTCCGAAGTGTTCGATGATCAAAACTACGGCGGTAATTACATCAATTACGGCGTGCGTGAATTCGGTATGGCGGCTGCGATGAACGGTATGGCACTGCACAGCCCGATTGTCCCTTATGCCGGAACCTTCCTGCAATTTGCCGATTATTCCCGCCCCGCCATTCGTTTGGGCGCGCTCATGAAACAGCGCGTGATCCACGTCATGACCCATGATTCTATTGGCCTTGGCGAAGATGGCCCGACGCACCAGCCGGTCGAGCATCTGGCAGCCTTGCGCGCAATCCCGAACTTGTATGTCTACCGCCCATGTGATGGCGTTGAGACCGCCGAGAGCTGGGAGCTTGCCATCAATGATCTGGACAGCCCGTCCCTGCTCGCCCTGACCCGTCAAGGCTTGCCGACACTTTGTGAATACCGCGAAGCGAATATGACCGCCAAAGGCGCCTACATTCTGAAACAGCAAGGCGATAAGCCCGAGGTAACCCTATTCGCTTCTGGCTCAGAAGTCGAAATTGCGCATAGCGCGTATGAAGAACTCGTAAAAGAAGGAAAATCAGTACGCCTCGTTTCCGTGCCGTGTATGGACCACTTCCTTGAAGGCGACAAAGACCATTTCGTTGACCTTGTCTGCAATGACAGTGTTAAAGTTGCGGTTGAAGCTGGCGTGCGCCAAGGTTGGGACGGCATTATCGGTGCGCATTCCCCCTTCATCGGCATGAACGGCTTCGGCGCATCAGCCCCGATTGAAGATTTATACAAGCACTTCGGCATTACCACCGAAGCAGTTCTGGAAGCGGTGCGCAAGAAATTGGGCTAAAAGTCTAATTCTTGCAAAAATCCAAATATATGCCCGTACGGAATTGACCTTTGGAGACGATGACTATAAATAACTTAGGCAAAATATAACCAATTAATAAGGGCAAGAAAATGACGGTAAGAGTTGCAATTAACGGATTTGGCCGCATCGGACGTTTGGTCGCACGCGCCATTATCGAATCAAAACACACAGATATGGAGCTGGTTGCGATCAATGATCCCGGCGGTAATTTCTTCCCGTTGCTAAAATATGATTCCATTCATGGCCGCGCCCCGTTTGAGGTAACACGCGATGGCGAAGATACGATTCTGATTGATGATATGCCCGTCCACCGTTTCCGCAGCCGCGACCCGCAGGAGCTAGATTGGGGACGCGAGGGCGCCGATATCGTGTTCGAATGCACCGGCAAATTTAACCACCGCGAAGGCGCGCAAATCCACCTTGATCGCGGCGCAAGGAAAGTTTTAATCTCGGCTCCGGCCAAAGACGAAGACCTTACCGTTGTTTACGGCGTGAATCACGAGCTGCTTAAGCCCGAACACAAAATCGTCTCCAATGCGTCTTGCACCACAAATTGCCTCGCCCCTGTTGCCTATGCTCTGCATAACGAGATCGGTATCGAGCGTGGCTTCATGACGACCATCCACGCCTATACTGGGGATCAGAACACCGTGGATGCGTCCCATAAAGACCCGTTCCGTGCCCGCGCCGCCGCCATGAACATGATCCCGACCACAACGGGCGCGGCCAAAGCTGTCGGTCTCGTGCTGCCTGAACTGAACGGCAAGCTAGATGGCGTTTCCATCCGTGTACCGACACCGAATGTTTCCTTGGTTGACCTCAAATTCGTGCCGTCTCGTAAAACAAGCGTCGAGGAAATCAACACCGCCGTTACCAAATACGCCGAAGGAAAACTCAAAGGCATCTTGGGCGTATACAGCGATCCATGCGTTTCCAGTGATTTCAACCACGACCCGCACTCGGCCATGTTTTCACTGGAAGGCACCAAGATTGTCGATGAGTCGCTCGTGCGTGTCATGGCGTGGTACGATAATGAATGGGGCTTCTCAAACCGCATGTTGGATACGGCTGAAAAAATGCACGCTGTCGGTTATAAATAGCGCGGAAAACCGAGGCTCACTTTTTTAGAAAAATAATCATACTTTTTTATAAAAAAGACATTGACGCATAATATAAGCAGGAGTATAAATTTTCTCCTAAACCGTTCTCCGTGGCAAACCCGGTCTTGAAATTTCGATTTCAGGCCGGGTTTTTTAGTGACCGGCACAAGACAAAAAAAATGCCTGATTTTCAGGAATATGACATAATAGTAAGGTTATGGTTTCATCAATCGGCGCATCTTTGTTCTCTCCGCTTGCCCTTAGCCCAAGCGCCAATTCCGGGCGCCAAAGTGTTCTGGCGGGAAAAAATGAACTCACCGAGGAAGAAGAAAAGCAGGTACAGGATCTTAAAGCCCGCGACCAGGAAGTCCGCGCCCATGAAAATGCCCACAAAACAGCGGGCGGCGGATATGTCGGTTCTATCAGTTACGACACGCAAACAGGTCCTGATGGTCGCGAATATGCGATTGGTGGGGAGGCACAGATAGATGCCTCTAGCGTAGCCGGTAATCCCGAGGCCACAATACGCAAGATGGATATTGTCATTCGTGCAGCGTTAGCCCCTGCGGAGCCCTCTTCTCAAGACTACGCAGTCGCCAGATCGGCGCAACAGGCGCGATTGGAAGCGCAACGCGCCTTAACCGAAGAAAGACGGGCCGTAAAAGAAAATGAAGGTCTAAGCTCGGGCGGCTTACTCAGCAATCTGGCGCTGTTGAATGAAGAGCGTAATACAGGAGTCAAGGACAGCGCCGGAGCCAATGCCTCCTATACTGCCGCCGCTAAAATCATATCAACAACCGCAAGTGCATAATAGTTTTCATAAAGATTTAACTATTTCTTGATAATTGATGAGAAATAGCTTATATTATGACCATGACACAACACAGCCTGATGAAAAATTCTGCCAAACGCGCCATGACCACTACCGGTCAGAAAGCCTGTATGGTACTGGATCATTTGGTGGAAGCATTGGGCTCAGAGCCATCCTCATCTATTCGCCGCGCTTTAATCCTTATTGATATCGACCAATATCCGGGCTCGACACAAACGGCCATTATGGAGCGCCTGAATATTAACAAATCAGCACTGAACCGCGAGATTGATTGGCTGTTCAATTACGGCTGCATCATGATGCAAGACAGCGCGCAGGATGGACGCGCCAAGCAAATCCATGTCTGTGGATATTCTAAAAAAGCCCTGAATTCCGCCCTGGATTATTGTGAACAGGATCATGAAAAATTGAAATTTTTCTTGCATAATACCGACAAAACCCTTAAAAGTGAGAAATCGACCTTGCGTGATGCCAAGATTGTTGCTTCCCTCTTCGAAAAGAAAGAAGCAGAAAAACAAGGTATTATCGGAAGTTTGTACGGGGGATCACCCTCAACAGACAACCGCGCATTAAACAAGTTGATAGAGACAGGAATAATAGAAGACGATGCTTAAACTGAGCGAAAAGGCACAAAACACATTTGAACAAGGGTTAGAAATGACCTTTGGCCAAGGTCGTGCGCCTGCGCAGTCATCCTATATTCTTGCCGCAAATAATCATGTTGGTATAACAGATCGTTTTGGCCTTTCCGCCGGCCTGCCAACACAGGAACCTGCAAACGCCCCTACTCTTCAGTTTGCGAATTTCGGTTAATTCACCCCCTATTTTTTCATAGAAGTTACGGCTATTCCTTGTCTTAAGACATTTCTTTGGCTATAAATTTTAAAGATTTATAGATTTTCCAAAGAGGAGCCCCCATGTTCAACCAAAAGCAGCTATCCAAGATTTCCAACGGTAAAGGCTTTATTGCCGCACTCGACCAAAGCGGTGGATCAACACCGAAAGCGCTGAAACTCTACGGCGTAGATGAAAGTGAATATACCGGCGAAGATGAAATGTTCGCCAAAGTACATGAAATGCGTACACGCATCATTACCGCCCCTGCTTTTAATGGCGCCAAGATACTAGGCGCAATTTTATTTGAAAAGACAATGGATAACACTGTCGAAGGTGTTCCTACAGCGCAGTATCTTTGGGACGAACTCGAGGTTGTTCCGTTCTTGAAGGTCGACAAAGGCCTTGCTGATGAAAATGACGGTGTGCAGTTGATGAAGGCTATGCCAACGTTGGATGATCTGTTAAGCCGCGCCGTTAAAGCTGGTGTATTCGGCACCAAGATGCGCTCGGTCATCAACAAGGCCTCCGCTGACGGCATTGCCGCGGTGGTGGAGCAGCAATTTGAAGTTGGTAAGCAAATTCTCGGCCATGGCCTTGTGCCGATTATAGAGCCTGAAGTAAATATCCACGCCGCCGACAAAGCCGCATGCGAAGATATCTTGAAAGCTGAAATCCTGAAGCAATTAGACGCATTGAGCGCCGATCAAAAAGTCATGCTGAAGCTTACACTGCCGGAAAAATCCAATTTCTACCGCGAGTTGATCAATCATAGCAATGTGCTTTTGGTTGTTGCGCTGTCCGGTGGGTATGATCTGGATGAAGCCTGCACACGGCTGTCAAATAATTCCGGTATGGTCGCGAGCTTCTCTCGCGCGCTTACCAATGATCTGTTTGCTTCGCAAAGCAATGAGGAATTCAATACAGCGCTGGAAAAGGCGATCGAGCGCATCTATGCGGCCTCCGTTGAAGACAAAGCGCACACGCAAGCGGCGTAATACGTGAAGCGGTACCTATTAATCGCGATTCTACTTTTGATGCCAGCCCTCGCGGCTGGCATCTATTATCAGCAACAACCCACCCGTGGGTATAGAGCCGATCCTGCCCGCATCGTTATATTAACGCCGGAGCGTAAGGAGCATATCCTCTACGGTGATGAAAATGGTGGCGGGCACATTCACGGGGCCGGTAAACCCTGCAAATCCGAATTTCCGCAAGATTGGGACGCCGCAGAAATCATAGAGACGACCGAGCGTATCGCCGCCAATGATAATCTGAACTGGGAAGCGCAGCGTAATGGCTATTACGTGGCAGAGAGCGATCAGGGCGGATTACGTGTACGTGTCGTTTTAGGGCCGCAGCGCCAACACATTATCACTGCCTATCCTGTCAATGTGGAGCGCAATCCCTGCCCCGCAAATGATAACGATTAAACGGGTTTCCCGCTCCATAGAACCTCATCAATCACATCCGCGCCACTTAGCAGCATACAGAGCCTATCCACGCCCAGCGCAATACCTGCGCATTCAGGCATGCCATATTCTAATGCGGTAAGGAATTCTTCATCTAGCGGATAGAAAAAGCTGTAATGCTCTTGCTTGGCGGCCATCTCGTCTGTGAAACGCTTGCGTTGCTCGGCGGCGTCGGTGAGCTCGGTAAAGGCATTGGCAATCTCTATGCCTGCAATATAAAGCTCAAAACGCTCCGCAAATCGCGGATCGGTTTCTTTGCGCTTTGACAGGCAAGCCATCGAGGCGGGGTAATCATAAAGAAAGACAGGGGCTTCTTTTCCAAGATACGGCTCGATCTTGCCCGCCATGATGGCGTGGAATATATCATCCCAGCCATCGGATTTGATAACGCGTACACCCGCTTTTTCGGCTTGCGCCGCAAAGCCTGCCGTATCATTAAGATACATATCAAGATCAATCCCCGCATAGTTTCTAAAAGCGTCAGTGACACGTAAACGCTCGAAAGACTTGGCAAGCCGGCAACCTCTGGCCTCGCTTACATTTAGCGTCTTGGCCAGTAAATGAATGAGCGCCTGCGTTTCATCCATGATATCATTGTAATCTGCGCTCACCCTATACCACTCCAGCATCGTAAATTCCGGGCTGTGGAGTTTTGTGCTCTCACCATTGCGATAGACTTTACAGAGCTGGTATATCCTCTCCGCGCCCGCTACGAGAAGTTTTTTCATTTCAAACTCTGGGCTGGTGTGGAGATAGAAATCATTACGCTTTTTCAGGTCGGGGCCAAAATATTCTGTTTGGAAGCCGTGGATATGCATATCGGCGCACGGCATGACTTGTAGCGCAGGGGTTTCGACCTCCCAATAGCCGCCGCGCTCAAAGAATTGACGGATACCTTTGACAATACGCATACGCGCCAATAGATGCGACTTACGCTTGTCGAAATTGTGGGGTTGCCAGTGATGCATTATTTCTTTAAAAACTTCTTGCAATTTTCTTCTTTAGACATTAAAAAGAGCCACTTATCAAGGAGATTTTAAACATGAAAGCCGAAACACACCCTGATTACCACGAGATTACAGTCGTGATGACAGATGGCACAGAATACAAGACCCGCAGCACATATGGCAAAGAAGGCGATGTGTTGAAGCTGGATACCGATCCTTTGTCCCACCCTGCGTGGCAAGGCGGAACCGGTAAGGTTGTCGAAAAAGGCCAGTTGGACAAATTCAAAAACCGTTATGGCGGATTTATGTCCAGCACGAACGACGATTAAGTCGCTCAATTCGCGATATCTATATAAGTTAAAAAAGTGGGCCCGCTGGGTCCACTTTTTCTTTTGGGGCGGGCCCGCTTATTGTGTTGTAATTCATGCACTTAAGGCTATGTCGCCCCACTCGCCCCGCATTTCCCCGCTACCTTAGCCATCGCGAGCAACAGAAGGCAACGCGGCAGTATATATCGCTGCTGTTGTAGATTGCTTCGCTACGCTCACAATGACGATGCTTAAGTAAGGGTTGGACTTTTGTAACTATAGCCAGCTCACAGCCTAGGCTTACATTCCTATAAAATTCCGATTCTGTCAAGGCCTATATGGTTTACAAGCCATGCCACGGGTTACAATCAAGTTCCTTGGCCAGATGCTCTGCTATTTTTTCAGGAGAAAACGAGTAAACATCCAATTTGCCCATAGCCTCTTTCACCCCGCTCAATTTATGATGGGGATGCCCGTCATAAGCGGAAAGACGCGAACGGATTTCGCTTAAAGCCTCCATCATGCTGTCATAATCTGGACTATCGTTGTGTTGCGAAAAAATGCTGGTTATTTCTTGCTTTAAGGTATCTACGAGAGATTCATCCTCTATTTGTACACGCATTAAGCCACCGTCGAATTGCATAATAAACCCCTTGTTTAATCTACTTCAAGATACTGCATTAACATATAACGCAACCTTATGTCAAGCAAGCTTATGCCGTCTCGAGCTGGCCCAACGCCGCAGAAAATTTTTGCTTCGCAGTTTGCGCCTCTTCCAATCTTGATTTTTGTTCCGCGATGATCTCTTCCGGCGCGTTGGCCACGAATTTGTCATTGCCGAGTTTCTGGTTGATTTTGGCGATATCGGCATCGAGTTTGCTGATTTGTTTCTTAAGGCGCTCGCGCTCGGCATCGAGATCAATGATATCGGCAATGGGCAGAATCAAGGTCGCCTGCCCCACCACGGTCTGTATGGAGCCTTTGGGGGCAGTGTCGGTGAGCTCTATGACCTCGATCCGTGCCATACGGCAGATGATCTCGTCAAAGGCATCCAGCCCCGCGCGCACGTCATCACAGGCATCTTTTACCAGCAATTTGATCTTCGCGCCCGCCGGCACATTCATATCCGCACGCACCGAGCGGATTTCGGAGATCACGGCGATAAGCCAGTCCATCGCGCGGGCCGATTCGGCGTTGCGGTAGTTCGCAGGGTATTCCGGCCAGCGTCCTTCCATGAGTAGTTCTTGCTTGCTGTCGCACATAGCTTCGCTGAGTTCCTCGGTGATAAAAGGCATGAATGGGTTTAGAAGGATGTAGATTTGCGCCAGCACCCAGCCAGTGGTGTTTCTGATTTCTTCAGATACGGCCTCGTCCGCGCCATCTTGCAGCATCGGTTTGGTGAATTCCAGATACCAATCGCAGAACGTACCCCAAACGAATTGATAGAGCGAATTGGCGGCTTCGTTAAAGCGATAATCTTTTACGGCCTTATCCACGGCGGCCTGCGCGTCAACGAGCGCAGAGACAATCCAGATATTGGGGGTGTAGGTGAGGTTATCAGGCTTGAAGTCTGCTTTCGGCAGGCAGCCGTTCATTTCGCAATAGCGCGAGGCATTCCAGAGCTTGGTGGCGAATTTTTTATAGCCATCCACACGTTCTTCGGACAGCTTGATATCGCGCCCCTGCGCGGCCATGGCTGTTAAGGTGAAGCGTAGCGCATCGGCGCCATATTGGTCGATTAAATCGAGCGGGTCCATGACATTGCCCTTGGATTTGGACATTTTCTGTCCCTTGGCATCACGAACGAGCGCGTGGATATAGACATCCTTGAACGGGACCTCACCCATAAAGTGTATGCCCATCATCATCATGCGCGCGACCCAGAAGAAGATAATGTCAAAGCCGGTAATCAGCACATCGCCGGGATAGTATTTCTCAAGCGCTTTTTGTACGTCTGCATTGTCCGTATCCGGCCACCCTAAAGTCGAGAACGGCCAGAGCGCGGAGGAAAACCACGTGTCCAACACGTCTTCATCGCGGGTAAGTCTGGCCTCTGCGCCTGCTTGCGCGCGTGCATCTTCTTCTGATTCGGCCACATATACTGTACCGTTTTCATCATACCAAGCCGGAATCTGGTGGCCCCACCACAGTTGGCGTGAGATGCACCAAGGCTGAATATTGCGCATCCACTCAAAGTAAGTGTTTTCCCAGTTCTTCGGCACGAAACGGGTTTTGCCTTGCTCTACCACTTCTATGGCAGGCTTGGCCATGGTTTTAGCGTCGACATACCACTGGTCGGTCAGGAACGGCTCGATTATGACGCCGGAGCGATCACCGTATGGCACAGCGTTTTTAATGTCTTCGACTTCAATCAAGGCATCCAATTCTTCAAGCTCGCGCAGGATTAGCTCGCGCGCTTTAAAGCGGTCGAGGCCGTGATATTGTTTCGGTATCGAATCATTGTCTTTGACAATACAGGCTCGCTCGTCGAGCACGCTGATCATCATCAAGTTATGACGCTTGCCGACCTCAAAGTCATTGAAATCATGAGCGGGGGTGATTTTCACCGCGCCGGAGCCTTTTTCAGGGTCGGAATACTCATCGGCCACGATAGGGATTATGCGGCCCGTAATTGGCAGCACCACATTCTTACCAACCATATGCGTATATCGCTCGTCATCCGGATGCACGGCCACAGCGGTATCACCCAGCAGGGTTTCAGGCCGGGTGGTGGCAACAGTAATATATTCGGCCTGCGCGCCCTCGACAGGATAGCGTATATGCCACATCTTTCCTTTTTGCTCTTTTTGCTCGACCTCCAAATCGGAAATCGAGGTCTGGAAATGCGGGTCCCAATTGACAAGGCGTTTATCGCGGTAGATCAGGTTTTCTTTATAAAGCTGGACAAAAACCTTGGTGACGGCTTTGGAGAGCCCCTCATCCATGGTGAAGCGCTCACGCTCCCAATCTGGTGTAGCGCCGAGTTTTTTGAGCTGGTTGACGATGGTGCCGCCGCTCTCGGCTTTCCATTGCCAGACGCGCTCTAAAAATCCTTCGCGGCCAAGATCGCGGCGATGAATGCCCTCCCCGTCCAATTGACGCTCGACCACCATTTGCGTGGCGATGCCCGCATGGTCGGTGCCCGGCTGCCAGAGCGCATCTTTACCGTTCATACGGTTATAGCGCGCGAGAATATCTTGCAGTGTCATATTCAGCGCATGACCCATATGCAGGCTGCCCGTTACATTCGGCGGGGGCATCATTACGGTGAAGGGAACATTGTTGCTGTCCGGCTTAGCGGTAAACGCGCCGGAGCTTTCCATGGCACTGTAATGCTTATCTTCAATTTGTTTCGGATCGAATGTTTTATCGAGGCTCATATTCTGGCGTTCCCATTGTTTAACGCCGCAAATCATAAGGGCTTAGCCACGCTATGACAAGCCCAAGATTCAAAGTTCCAGCGTTGGGTATAGAGGGTCTTGTGAAGGTGGGATAAAGTAAGGGCAGATACGCTCCAGCATAGCTGCCTCGGCTACATTACTATAGGCTTCATATTTATTATAAGCCGCTATATTCGTCGGCGATAATTCAGCGCCAAATTCAGCATGATACAGCGCAGAATACCCGTCGTTATGCGCCTCGGCAAGTACGGCCAGCTGCGCACATTTTGCTGCGTTTATAAAGCTGTCCGGCGTAGAGAAATCACAAATTGCCTTTGCCAATTCCTGCGCTCTGATGACTTGCATTGTTTCAGTATTTCGCCCTGCCAAACGCTGCGCATTCAAGTTCGGGTCACCTGTAACGCCTAACAATACAACTTTATAATCTTTTGAAAATTTTTCAACGTGTTCTGCAAGATTGCGTCCGCCGCGTTGCTCAATAATCAGGTTTGCATTTAATTCTTTTGCCCACTGCGTTAAAGCAACGTCCAATCCGGATGATTCCGCTCTTATTATTGCATATTCATTGCCCGAAGCTGCATATTCGGGAAGTCTGGACTTATAAAATTGGAAGTCCGACACGACGAGGTTTTCTTTAATTTGCCGGAAAGACTGATAAACGTCCTCAATGCCCTGACTGTCATATTCCCCAAGATATAGCCCCGTCTTTTCTTCATTATAACGTTCTGTGAACTCTTCCAGCAATGTCGTTTTACCAACGCCCATAGGGCCGGCAAGATATAAGAGCGTCGGTCGGTCTGGTCTATTTATCGGCAGATGTGCAACGCGTTCCTGCAGAATAGTTCTATGCAAATCCCTACGTTCGGGAGTATCGACCAGGTGATGAGTGGAATTATGCAGAATTGTGGGGTGATCTTGCGCAAGTATACCCTTAAGAAGAGTATCCGTCTTGGTCGCTACATAATTTTTAGCCGTGTGCGCTACGATATCAAGTATATGATCCGGCACATTCGCCAATGATTGAACTTCCTGCATAGTGCCCCCTTGGCTTTACAGAATACATAGATGGGGGCTATTATGCAAGAATAGCAAAAAAAGTGAAAGCGCTTAATCTTCAAGCGCGCGGCGGGCGACTTTGTCTAGCTCGTCTTTCACAAGGCGCTCGACTATTTCAGGAAGATTTTGATCCAGCCACACACGTAGCATCGGGCGAAGCTCATCACGGACGATTTCTTCGATTGTAACCCCCGTAATGGTATCAATGGCGGTTTTAGCGGCCAGTTGTTTGAAGCCGCTATAGGCTGCATCTTCGGCGCGCTTGGTTAGCAAAGCATCTTCGTCTATATCGCGCTCCTTGGTAGGCTCGTCAAAATCATCTGTGGACTCGTCTTCATAATCTTCTTCGGGCTCTGGCTGATCTTCGGCCGCATCCTGCATATCGATTTCCATGATTTCTTCGGGCTCTGGCTCTGGCTCCGGTTCGGGCTCAGGGGCCTGCTCAACTTCCGGCTCGGGTTCTTCCATTTCGGGTTCCGGGTCGGCTTTTTCGGTTAGTTCGATAACCTCGTCTTCTTCTTCCGGCTCAGGCTCAGGCATCACCTTCTGCTTCTCAGCGGGAGGGGCGGCTGTTGTTTCTTCCTCATCGTCATCGTCGGAAATGATCTGGCGTATAGACGTCAGAATTTCTTCGATGGAGGGTTCCTGTTCGGTATCACTGTCAGACATAAAACTATGAGCTATCCCAAGACTTTAGTAAGAATCTATAATTCATTCAGTTTGAAACATTGAAACAGCCTTGTCAAAGAGGGTATGTGCATAATTATGCTACCTATCCACATCTGTTTGCAATATTTGTTGATTTATACGCTCCTGATAGGAGCCTTGCTTAATTTTATCATGTACGAAGCCGATATTTTCCGGCGTTAAAAACCCTAATACGGCGGCCAAGGCAAAGCGAGCGACGGTTTCATCGCGGCGGGCGCTGATTTCATCGACTTGGGCTTGTAGATATTCCTGTTCGGCATTCAGCATATCAAGGATTGTGCGCTCGCCGACTTGTTCTTCCTCCATCACCCCTTCGCGAGCTAAGGCGGCGGCCTCGATCTGGGCGGTGCGGGCCTCCAGTTCCGAGGTCGCAGCCTCAAGGCGCTCCCAATTTGTAATGACTTGCTGGCGAACGGAGGCACGGGTCTCGCGCACTTCCTGTAGGCGCTGCATGGAGATTTCTTTGGCTTCGCGGATGCGGGAGCGAACGGCGCCTGCCTGATAAAGGGGTATAGTTGCGTTCAGGGTGGCAGTTTTATTTGTTTGCTCGGGTATCGTGCCGGGCTGTGGGTCGTATATGCGCTCCCACTGCGCTGTAAAGCCGATCTCCGGGAGCAGCTCGCCAAATACATTATCGACATCTTCCTCGGCGGCGCGCTGCACATTGATAGCGGCGCGGGCGGCTGGCGCTGTGCCCTCGGCGATCTCCAGCGCGGCTCCGCGCGTGGCGGGTATATCAAGAAAAACATTGGATTTGGACAGACGGCGCGGCTGGTAGCCTATGATTTCTTCAAAACGGGCTTCGGAGCTGCGTAGGCCACTGCGCGCGGCAATAACATTGGCATCGGCGGCGGCAAGACGGGCGCGCGCCTGCGCCACATCGGTCAAAGTCAGCACACCGACATCAAAGCGTTGCTGGGTTTCCTCCAGTTGTTTGGCGATTAAATCCCTGTTATTGAGATTGAGATCAAGCGTTGAGCGGTCCCGCATGACATCTAGATAAACGCTGGCGGCATCCAGCAAGACATTCTGCAGGGTTTGGTGAAAGATAGCCTCTTGCGCGGCGATGATATAACGCGCCGCGGACAGTTGCGCTATTGAGCGCCCGCCTCGATAGACGGGCTGGCTTAGTGCGATAGAGATATCCTTGGAGGTCGAGCCGTCACTGGCGGAGACCCCAGGTAAATTAAAATTGCTGCCTTCGGTAGTGGCCGCTGTTATGCCCGCGTTGGCGATAATTGTTGGCTTGAAATTGGCATAGGCTTGCGGCAATTGCTCTTCTACGGCGCGAAGCTCGGCACGCGCGGCATCAAGGGTCGGGTTACTGGCATACGCATCCCGCAAGACGTCCTGCAGGCTCATAATTTCCGCAGCGGGAGTATCCGTTTGCGCGAAGGCAATGGAGCCAAAAGCGCAGAACGCCAGAAAAGCGCCGAGAATGGTAAGTTTAATCCAAGAGGACATTAGGCAAGCCTTGATTGGTGAGCGCGCCGAAGTGATTTTTAAAAGGCAAAAACCCGTTGCGGCACGAATTCAGGAATGTAGGGCGTTCCCGCACTGTAATGATTATACGATGAAAAGCGTCCTTCGCCAAGGGATTCGGTGAGGACAATATCACCAAGCGTACGTCCGGCCTGTTTTACCACGCTTATCAGGCGTCCGCCCTCGGCCAATTGTTCTTTCAAGGTCTCCGGCACTTCGCTGATGGCGCCATTGATGAAAATCAGACTATAGGGCGCGTTCTCGGCATTTCCTTCCCGGATATTACCATTCACGGCCGCCACGTTGCAGATCCCCATTTCATTACATACATCATTCACTTGTTTATGCTCTTCCTTTGCATTGCAAAGAGAAATGACCGTCATGGTCAAAGCGCCGAGCATCGCAGAGGCATAGCCGCAACCATCGCCGATAACCAGGCAGACATCTTCTTCGCGAGGTGCGGCGATTTGTAACATGCGCGCATGGGTTTGTGGCTCCAGCAACAAACGCCCCCCCGGTAGAATGATGTCTTCATCGTTATAGGCAATACCCCTTAGGTTGGCGGGCACGAATTTTTCGCGCGGCAAGGTTTCGAATGCGGTCAGCAAACGCGGATCAATAACCCCGTTCGGGTGAATCTGGCAATCAACCATATTGCTGCGGGCTTTTGCGTAATTGGCCATGAGTCTATTTCTTTGTTTTATCCGGAAGTTAAAGTCTGATACAAATTAGCAAAATCAAAGGCAATTACCAGTTTAATTTTTAAAATGTTCCTAGATTTTAACGGTATTAGAAAAGAGAAGACAAAGAGACATAGATGGCACAGCAACATTTAATTCTATTAGACGGCGGCATGGGACGAGAATTGGAACGCATGGGCGCGCCATTTCGTCAGCCGGAATGGTCGGCGCTGGCTCTGATGGAAGAGCCGGACAGCGTTTATCAAGCTCACCTCAATTTTATCGAGGCCGGTGCGCGGGTTATAACTACCAATGCTTATGCCGTCATCCCCTATCACGATGGACGAGAGCTCTTTACACAGGATGGCCCCGCCCTTATCAAGCTATCAGCCCAGCTAGCCCGCCGCGCCGCGGATGAGAAAAGTGATTTGGGTGTTAAGGTTGCCGGCTGCATACCCCCCCTATTCGGCTCCTATATGCCCGAGTTGTTTGACCAGCAGAGCGCAGAGCAGATTTTAATGCCGCTTATTGAGGAGCAAGCTTCATATATAGATTTTTGGTTGTTAGAGACCGTATCTTCCATCGAGGAGGCCAGATATGTATCGAACATGATACGGCAATATAGTGACAAGCCGTACTGGATAGCTTTTAGTATTACCGGCGAGGCCGATGGCCATACGATCGGCACGCTGCGCTCGGGTGAGCCTATCGATGAAGCGCTGAAGAGCGTTATAAAAGGCGGCGCCGCCCCGCAGGCCATTCTTTATAATTGCTGCCAGCCGGAGGAAATTGCCCCCGCCCTGAAGCTTACCGGGAAAACACTCAACAATTTGAAAGTGTCAAATGTACCTTATGGTGGATATGCAAATAGTTTTGTAAAAACCAAAAGGCGCATACTGCCCAGCAATAAAAGATTAAATGAATTGCGAGAGGAAATGACGCCGAAGCGCTATCTCAGCTTTGCAAAGACGTGGCGCAAAGAAGGTGCCGCCATTATAGGCGGGTGCTGCGGGATTGGCCCCGAACATATAGCGGCACTGAAAAGCGGCTTAAAATGATTGACTTGGAAGCTATTTCCACTTATTTCTATGCATTCATTTGCAAGTGAGGCGCGATGGCAGAGTGGCTATGCAGCGGATTGCAAATCCGTGTACGCCGGTTCGACTCCGGCTCGTGCCTCCATTATATCCAATATAGAGAACCTGCGCTTTAGTTTTGTTCGCCTACGCGAACGGGGTTCGACTCCGGCTCGTGCCTCCATTCACTTCTTTCACATTAATTGAAAATAGATTGCCGCATGGCCGATAATGGTTCAGAAGCTCGCGTGCCGATTCGTTGGTGCTCCGGTATGAAATGCAGAAAATTCCCGAATTCTTCTTCTCGCCATTGCGCTGCATTGACAATCGTCCATACGGCAATCATGTTACCAACGATGACGCGAAGCAAAAGTTCATATGCGACATAATAAACGCTTCACATATTTATCCACAAAACAATAGCTTGACATTTTCCAGAGTCGCCTATATAAAAGCACATCGTTTGACAATGATGCTCTTTGCTAACACAGAGCTTTTAACCAGATCCCCGCCTTTCTATAGACAAAGGCATGAATACGAGACTTTCTGGTTTTTGGAATATATTTCCTGAAAAGTTCGGTTTACACACGAATAGTTTTTCAACATCGAACGCTAAACATTTTCACGGCCACAATTATGTGTGTCCGCGATACGAACTTTGCAACCAAAAGGAAAAACATATGCAAAATTTCAATGACTTCGGATTCCACAAAGATCTGGAACTGGCAATTAAATCAATCGGCTTTACTGAGCCAACCCCTATTCAGGCACAAACCATCCCCCTCGCCCTTGAAGGCCATGACATTTTGGGCTCTGCCCAGACCGGAACCGGTAAAACAGCGGCCTTCGCCCTGCCCGTTCTACAAAAATTGATGGAAGATGACAGTGCCAACGCCCTGATCCTAACCCCGACGCGCGAGCTTGGAAAACAGATCATGGACAACATCCACCAGTTTCTAGGCCGCGGCAGCAATATCCGCACGGCCTTTATCATCGGCGGCGAAGCCTATGGGAAGCAAATGTCGCAGCTGCGCTCCCGCCCCCGCATTATTGTGGGCACACCGGGCCGTATCAATGACCACTTGAACCGTGGCTCTATGGATCTGGATTTGACACGCTTTGTTGTTCTGGACGAGACCGACCGTATGCTGGACATGGGCTTCACAGACCAGTTAGAGCGCATTTTTGCGCATATCCCCGAGGAACGCCAGACGCTTATGTTCTCGGCCACCATGCCGAAGAACATCATCGAGATGTCCCGCAAATACCTGAAAAACGCAAAACGTGTTGAGGTTGGCGCATCGAATGTAGTGGCAGAGAATCTGGTGCAAGACATTATGCGCGTGCCGGAAGAAAAGAAATATGACGAGTTGGTGATCGAGCTACAAGCCCGTCAGGGTACGAAGATTATCTTCGTGAAGACAAAATTCGCAACCGAGCGCATGGCCAAACGCCTACGTGGTGATGGATATGCGGCAGAGGCCATTAACGGTGACCTGAAGCAAGCCAAACGCTCCCGCGTGATTAAAGACTTCCGCGCCCAGAATTTCGATATTCTGGTTGCCACTGATGTAGTTGCCCGCGGTCTGGACGTTCCCCACGTTGAACACGTCATCAACTATAACCTGCCACAGGTTGCCGAGGATTATATCCACCGTATCGGCCGTACAGCGCGTGCAGGCGCAAAAGGCCACGCCCTTTGCCTTGTATCCCCGCAAGAAGGCCGCCAGTGGAACGCAATCGTGCAACTGCTGGACCCTGATGCCAAGCCAGACCCGCGCTTTGCAGCGTTCGGCGATAAGAAAAGCGGCGGCAAAGGCCGTGGCAAGCCCCGTCGTTCCGGCGGCGGTAAAAAGCAGTTCGGCGATAGCTGGAGCAACGACAACCGCGGCGGCGAGCGTAAAGAGCGCAGCAGTGATAACCGTAGCGAGCGCAGCCAGAGCTGGGGCAATGACAAGCCTGCTTCACGTCCAAGCCGCAACGACCGCTTTGGCGGTGGTCAGGCCGATGGCGAAAAGCGCGCCAATGCTTATAGCGATGGCGGTCAGCAAAGACCAGCCAGATCAGATGGCAAGCCGGCTTTCAAGAAATCTTACAGCCGCGACAATGACGAACGGGGTGATTTCAAACCGGCCAAGAAGCGTTTCGACAACCGCCGCGATGGCGTGGCAGGCGGCGAAAAGCGTCCTTATAATGGTGAAAAGAAATTCTCCGGCGAGAAAAAGCCATATAGCGGTGAAAAGAAGCCTTACACTGGCGAGAAGAAAAAATTCTCCGGTGAAAAGCGCGACTTTAACGTCGATCGTAATGGCCCGGCCAAATCAGGTAAGCCTGCTTATAAAGGCAAGCACGGCGAGCAGAGCGAACAAAAACGCAATGACCGCCCGTCCAAGCCTTTTGTGAAGCGCGCGGAAAACGGTGATAAGCCGTTCGCAAAAAAGCCGCACAGAAATGGCTCCTCTAAGCCCGCCCCTGCAGGTGTGACGAAGAACAAGCCGAATGTAAGCAAGCCGGGTAGCCGCAAGTTTGTGGATGGTAATTCTCCGCGCTTTAAGAAAAAAGCGTAAGCCAGCTTTATATTATAGACAAAAAAAGAGCGGCTTATTTGCCGCTCTTTTTTTATTCCGGATCATCCATTTCCCACGGAAAGTCGACCCATGTTTCCTGAGCAAAGTCGCGTACATAACAATCGCTATATTGCGCCCCCTTAGGCTTCGCGTAGAGCGTGGCGAAGAT
>Ga0098074_1000352_pt1 | contig 33337 bp, 27 predicted proteins | sample 32_taG_FD_75064 | JGI IMG/M metagenome (GOLD analysis project Ga0098074, IMG submission 75064) | Marine viral communities from the Gulf of Mexico - 32_GoM_OMZ_CsCl metaG | ecosystem: Environmental > Aquatic > Marine > Oceanic | place: Atlantic Ocean: Gulf of Mexico | collected 2015-07-12 | reverse complement strand
TCCGTAAATGAATTACTCTCAAAATTAGATAACATTCTAGAAGATATATGAGTGTTTCGACACCCATGGAATTTCAAAGCCTCTAAGCTCATAAAACATTTGCTGTCCCTGTACACATTTGTGTACAGCGCTTCTTACTTTTGACCTAGAATTATCAAAAAACTCTAGAATAAGGCTGATAAAATGTGGAGAAATAATAGGCTTCGATAAGTGTGAGTTATCGGGGGTTATGTATTAATTTTTATCTTATCCATTAACTGCGCGTATACATCTTTACCTTGATCATCCTTGACGGCCATGATGTATAGTCCCTTACCATTCATTTTCTTTTCCCAAAGTTCTCCGATGAGCCTCTTTTCCTTGGTTCCTGGATCGTTCAAAAGATGAGCACCCTTGTATTCCACGACCAACAAACGCCCATCATTAAGCTCTGCCACAAAATCGGGATATGTCCAACCTTGCGCCAATGGCAGTCTAAAGGAAGCCGGGTGCTTTGATACATTACGGAGCCAATGTTTAACTTCAGGAATGCGTTCAAAAGCTACAGCACATTGGAATTCTTCCCCTTTGTCTCCCCCGTCAATCTCAGGAACTATTTCTAGATAATGCTTAGGGAGCTTGATCTTACCTCTATGGGGCTTTTGTCCATCATACATAGCCTCATAAAAAGTGAAGGTGTCATCAAAAGAAATATCGGCCTTAGCCTCTGGAGCAAAAAGAAACTCTTGGTAGGCTTTCTTTGCTTCTTGTTCTTTCAAACGCCTAATAGTCTCAACCAGTTTACGACCAAGAATAAACTTTGCGCGCCATAACGCACTTAGAGAAATGTTACGATCATGCACCAAATGATGGATATGCCCTAAGCACCATTTCAACCGCTCCCCCTGACTGAAGCGGGGATCTGATATAAGCTTATCAAGGGCGAGGGCGAGGGCGTTTTCTGTCCAGCTCTCTACCTCTATATTAAGGGGTAACAATTCTTCTTGTGATGCATAGGATATAGCTAATGTTTTTCCATCAAGATCAATTTCAAAGGTATTAGCTTCATCCCTGATTGCAAAATCATCTTCGGATAACTGAGTGGGATAGTCTAAAAGCGACCAGTCATGAAACTCATCAAAAACCTCATAATCTGCAAGCTCTAGCTCCCCTTGAATTTCAGAAACCAGTTTAGGCATAGAGAACGGTACACCCCGCGCAGCAGGCGATAATTCCTTCTCAATACGCTCCTTGAAAGTGGTGACCTTCTTTGAAAACTCCTCTTTCTTCGTTGCAGGTACAACCTTAGAAACCCTAGACAAGGCTTCGTCAGAAACATTACCTGTAACAGTAACCTCAATCTGCCCGTCATCATTCTCAGTAAAAGAAATAGCCTTTTGATCTGAGTCTGAAAGCCCTTGTAAATCGACTTTAGAATCAACAGTCTCGACCAGTTGCGGCTTAGGTTTAACAGGTTGCCCAAACAACCCGCCGCCTAATGGGAGCTCATCTTCATTTCTGAGCTCGTGCTCGATATTCAGCGCAGCTTCCGCTTCATCAAAGCCCATTTCAACCAACTTATCACGCAGGGCATTTGCCGCCTCAGAAAAGCTAGGCTCAGACACATGAGCATAAGAACGATTAAGCTCAGGCGCATCACGCCGCTCAGCAAAAGGCATACGAAGCACACGGCCTAGGAGCTGCTCAACCGCAGTCGCGCTTTTAATTTTCGCAACAGAACAGAAGATATAGGCAAAGGAGCAATCCCAGCCTTCCTTTAAGGCTTCAACCGTAATCACAAATTCAATCGGGCATTTTGGATCAAAGAGGTTAATTCCATCCAGCTCACGCTGTTCTCCAGTCACCACGGCAATTTTGTCTTCATCAATACCGCTGGTTTCAACCAAATAGTCTTTCAGAACTTCAACTGTGACTTCTTCATTCTTTTTCTGCGCTTGAAACAACACAATAGGGCGAATGTACTTACTGTCTTTTTCTGCTATCGCCGCGAGCTCTGCCCGCCGTTGAATAGATCCATCCACCGCCGATTGCCAATTCGGATGCTCCGCCAAAACAACGGGAAGCTTAATCATCTCTGCATCTTTAAGCTCTTGTGCGGTAGCACTATGCAGAATGTTACTATTCAGGCGAGGCGTTGCCGTAAACTCTAAAATACAGCTAGGGGATACACGCTTTTGCATTTCCTGCGAAAGCCCTGTCACCGCATTATGTGCCTCATCCACGATCATAATCGGGTGCAGCATATGCAGTAAGTTAGCAAAGGAGTATTTGATCTTGTTCGTTTTTTCATCTCTTTCAAGATCAGGCGTTGTACTTGGCACTTGTGTAAAGTGAGGCTCCATATATTCGTTATGGGCATATACCTTGCGACCTTCCGTTTTATCCACCCGCAATGTCTGAATAGTCCCAACAATCACAGTTAAATTATCACGCACATCTTGGGGACGAATTTGTGTGAAATCGCCAATGTCAAAAATTCGAACACGCCCTTCAAAGGCTTCATCCATTTGTATGCGATAAGGGTGCCGGGGGTTCTTTAAGGCTTCTACTGTTTGCTGACGGATAGTGTTCGAAGGCACCAGCCATAAAACAGTAGGATAATCCTTTTCAACCCATGTATCTCGCGCTATAGCAATAGACCGCGCCGCCAATACCGTTTTCCCGCCGCCAGTGGGCAGGCGCAAGCAGACATAGGGCGTGTTTTCCAGCCCATTAAGCGGTTTATAGCCGTGTGCATAGCGTCCAAGACGCTTGGCCTGCTCAGGCTCCTTTGTAACCTCATCATACGCACCAGCGGGGCCGTATATGCGGCATTTCTCTAAATAGTCGCGTAAGACGGAAAGCGTTTTTTTCTGATAGTCTTTTAAAATCATAACGGCCCCTCTATCGTGCTTTCACATCATATGGTGTTTGTTTGAAAATAATGTTCTCAGCCTTCAGACGAGCATCCCCCATACGGCTACTTTCGCCATAAACAATCACAGGCCCATCAAAGCCTTTTTCAATTTTTTGAATTTCATGACTGATAATTTGCAGCGTCCGGCCTGTTAAAACATTCCCGCCCTGAGGCCGCTTGTCACCAAGAATACCATTATAGAGCAGCGCATAAGCTTTCCCCTCATGAATGCCTATCGCAGGGCTGTCCCCCTTGCCATTCCAAGGGGTGGAGGTTTCACTAAACCAAACATGCGCGGCCAATACAGGGAAGCGAATATCTGCACAGATCCGCCCATCCTCATCAAATGCGTTCTCACCAAGGCGATAAAAACGGAAACCTCCACCGCCTTTCCAGTCCTGTGCCTCAGATATTCCACCTTGTTCTCCATCGACGACTTTCTTCAAGCGAGGCTGACAAAGGGTAACGGCATGCTCTCCCATCTCTATGCCTATATGACGCCGTTTCATTTTATGGGCTACTGCTGAAGTTGTTGCTGAGCCAATAAAAGAATCTAAAACTAGATCGCCTTCATTTGACGCTATTTGGATTATACGCTCTATCAACCTTTCTGGTTTTGGAGTGGCAAATGTATCTTCCTTACCAAATAACTCTTGAACCTCACGTTTAGCTTCATCGGTATGCCCTGCTTCTTCATGTGGCCACCATGTCCAAGGCACCATACCTTCAATATCCTCTAAAAATTGAATGCGAGATGGAATAGCATTGCCGTCTTTTCCAAAATACACCCTGTCTTCGGCTAATAACTTCTCATACTGACTTTCGATAACTTTCCAGCACGAGCCTGCGGGCGGACGATGCACCTTTCCATTAGGAGCTACAATTTCATACATTTGGTTTGGACGATAGCCTTGCGCCGAGAGAGAAACCCCCCTCCAAGGCCCTCGCGGATGATTATTAGGATTTCTATATACTTTGGTTTGTTTTTCTGTAAGAGGGAGCTTGTTTCTAGATTTTTTAAACAGCTCAGGATTTTTGCCGTAAATCAGAAGGTGTTCATGAGCTTCGCCGATAGCTGTTCTATTTTCTCTTGAATAGCGTTTTTGCCAAACACACGATTTCAAAAAGTTATTACGTCCAAAAACCTCATCCATAATTACTTTCAAATAATGAGCCTCATTGTCATCTATAGAAACCCATATAGATCCATCTTCAGTTAGAAACTCACGTAGCAATTCAAGGCGAGGCCACATCATGGACAACCATTTTGTATGCTCTAAATTATCGTCGTATTGTTTGAAAGCAGAGTTTGTATTGTACGGGGGGTCAATATAGATGCATTTCACTTGCCCGGCATAAAAGGGCAGAAGGGCTTTGAGGGCTTCGAGGTTATCGCCCTGTATCAGCATATTCCCTGCATTCTTATCCCCATAGGAAAACTTAGGCACTTCCTCTAGCAAGCGGTAGGGAACCTTTTGTGCCGCTTTCACATCATCATCACGGGTTAGCCAATTAAGAATAGGCATTAAAAACCTCAGTTTACATTACATCCAGTCTTTAATTGATACAGAACCTCAATAGATTCGGCAAGAAGAGCTTGAGACAACTGATAGACGTTGCTGTGAACAAAGTTTATTGATTTATTTACATACGATAATTAAGGATTATCGTGTGGAATTTTAAAATATAAAAATTTTACTATCGGCCAAATAGCCGACATAGAGATTAAAACGGAATTTCATCTTCCAAAGCATCATCTTGTTCGGAAGCGACTTTAACATCAAACATTGACAGAACTCTTTCTGCAATTCTTACGAGCTGATCATAAGTAATAATCTCGATTTGATGTAAGTGTGCATTAAAATTCCTCAAAGCAGCTTGATGTTGTTCATCACCATCACGTCCTACGATGACTCTTGCCCGTATTTTTAGAGTGTCTGCCTTGTCTTTCGCTAAAATTGAATCTCGGCTTCTTTCAACTTCTTCGATATAGCGTATTACTTGCCCAATAACAGGAGAGAGTTTTGAAGAGGGGTAATATGAGTCATGCGAGTTATCATGTAAAAACAGTGCTTCACTAAAGGCCGTTTTAATCTCTACGATTTCAAGATAGCCATCGACAGTTTTCCTTAGCATATAATCGAGATTGTCATCTCTCGTCCACGTTCTCCTGGAGAGAAGTTCACTATACTCACTCCCAAACATCCATGTGTGTTTCTCTAAATGCTTTTGAAAAGCAGACTCTCCTGAATTTGGATTGCTCACCAACTCTTTAAGTTCATTTAAAGATTTTGAGTATTCCAAAAGCCTAGAAGCTGTTGCAATGTGCTGGATTGTCTCATCATTACCACCTTCAAAAGCCTTCACGAAACTAGATATACTTGAACTATTCTTGTCCAATTTTGATATTAGCTCACCCACAAGTCCCAATTTATCTGAGCCTGCTAATCCGGGCACAGCTTTAAGAATGTTTTCATACGTTGCGTGATCAGCAGCACTGATTACATGAAGCTCTCCAGACGCCTCACCTAGACCATTTTCATAGGCTGCGTGTAAAAAATAATACAATCTCTTAATTTCATCTGGTTCTTTTCCCTCTAATCGAACAGACTTATCAGGCTTATAAGTCCATGCAGATTTTGTCTTATCAATTTGATCGATTTTCAGAGAGTAATGGTGAAAATCCTGTGTTTTTGGATTTATTATTTCCAATAGCGTCGCTATTTTATAGGCTCTAGGGCCCTCCTTAAGAGCGGCTTGCGTCGTTGACCTTATTTGAGGATTAGACTCGGTATAACTTTTCTTTATTTTTAGCTTTACATCATCTAACGAATGCTCAGGAGGCAATTTTCCCTCTGCCATATTTTAACTCCTGTTATCTGATAAAATAATTGTAAACATTTTTATGTCCGTCTTGAATCGAAAGCCATAATGGGCAAGGATCTAGCTTTAGATACGATTTCTCTTGTCGGCCAGTAGCAGACCTTCCCCAAATTTATGAACATGAAAGATCATTATTTTAAATCGTGGGGTTTCTTTGTGTATCCATCCATAAAGGACATCACAGATAAATTATTGTCATCAATCAGTCCTTGTATATGCCCTTCCGAAAGGTCCTGAAAGTCTACTGTCTCGAATGAATTAAAGAATTTCCTTATGGCTTTTACAAATTGAGTTAAATATTTTTGATCCATGACCTCAACGTCATGAGTAAACGATGCTTCTTTAGCTACGTTCTTAGCTGGATGAATAATCACTCTTTTAACGTCACAACCTTTATAATACTTATCAAACCAAGCGCTTGAACGGTTCATTTGTTCAGCTTCTCGTTTATTTATCTCTGAACGATTTACGCTAACTTCATTCTTACACTCCCAGACAATATAGTGGGTGTCATCTAAGGCCCATAAGTTATCAGGCCCTGCCTTCCATTCTTTATCAGGACGCTCCCCTCTAAACCCTAACGCTTCACTCAAATCATCCAGTGCCTGCTCAAATTTGTCAAAATTTGTTCCAAAAACAAGACGTGTCAAAATGTCAGAAATAGCAATGTTCATTTGCTCGTAGTCATCGTGCTTCTTTATCCATGCAATTATACGCTCCATGCGACCTTGGCTTACTATTTTTAGTTTTGTAACGTTTACTCCAGAAGGCGGACGGAGCAATAGACGGTTATTCGTATGTGCAGAAACTTGCAATCTCTGTGACTGCTTACGATCTTTACGATAATTATATCGTGCCATTTCCTGCAAGTACCAAGCCTTGTCTTCGTCATCCACACTGTGTTTATCAAGAAAATTCTGAATCTCCAATGCAGCAGCATCATAATCACCTATCTGAGAATGTTTCTCCGCTGATAATTCCATTGAGAACATATTTAAAACACCCTCGTTAGCCCCTGAAGGCTTTACGGCATCCATTTGTTCAGCATAAAATGCTTTCCAAGAAGCATCGCGTTTTAAACACTGATTAATAAGCCCATAAAACGCATTTACAGGTGTTTCCCCGTCTTCGATTTCTTGCTTAGCCATATCAGCAATTTCTAGCCCAATTTCAATTTGTGTATCCATTTGACTAGAAAGATACTTTCTAGAGTTTTTATCGCGTAACAAACGAGTAAGATCAGTACCTATAATAATAATGACTGAGTAATCTTTTTCTCCACGAACACTGCGACCTAGCCCTTGCTCAATTGTACGCACAGTTTTCATTAAGGTGGATTGGCTACCAGATCGGCACATCTCCTGATGCAAATCAATTAAGCTCTCAGAAAAAGGCTTGCCATCAAAAACTAAAATTCGACAAGCATTATCTGAAAGGTCAATGCCATCATATCTATTTACCAATACAACTGATTGGTCATGCCGTCCCATTTTAAGGTTTTGTATAGTTTGAACAACATTATTTGCATCGGCAATAAGCGCTCCATGAGTTTTCCAATCACCTGTATTTTTAAAACTAGACGCCAGCGACACAACGCCACCAGATTTCCTATCAACTTGAGGGGGCGCAAAGTTTTTGACAACTTCTGATCTATTAAGGCTTTCATCAATAAGAGCGGGAACAAGAATCATCTTCTCTCCTGACCAACGTTCTTTTTTATAGGTGAGCGGATTAATAATAGTTTCTGGTTTAAGCTGTAGACCTTTTATCAAAAAAGCATCATCTGTAACTGTTGCAGACATGAATATACGATGTTGGGCTTTCCAGTATGTTCCAAATGCTTCTAATGGAGGAATGTAAGGTTCAATTTCAATGGCTGCGCCTGAAACAACACACTGACATTGGCCAAGCATATCTTTAATTAGTGGCCATGCAAATTTTATTGTTTTTCTAGCTGATCCTTTTGATAATATCTGAGCAACGTCAGCCTCTTTCTGTATCCACGCCCAATAAGGAATCGACAGTAATGCGTCATATTGACCATTAGTTACATCAGCATAGGTTCCAATACCCTGCTGCTCTAAGTCATCTGAGAACAAAGCGATTAAATCATTATAAGTCGGGTCATCTTTGGGAATTCTTATTCTGCACGCGTCCCTTACTGCGTCAGAACATGCGTGTGCATCATCCATCAAAAGAGTGCTAACTTGAGCCGATTTATTGTGAAGGCCAAATTTTGTGATACCGTTAAATAGTTTTTGAACAGAAGTTACAAGAATGCTCTGACCATTATGAAACTCGTCAGGTAAATCAGATTCAGCCGTGCATGTTGAAATACCAAATTGTTTAGCTTGCTCACAAGTTTGCTCAATGAGAAAGTTATTAGGGCATAGATATACAACAGGTTCTTTTTTTTCATTCAGGCGAGATTGTAACATCAGCAGACCAACGAGAGTTTTACCCTGGCCCGTGTGCAGCTTAACAATTGCATCACGATAATTACGACGTGATTTATGCCATTCTTCTAAGACGACTGTTTGAGCAGGCCTCAATGGCCCCTTGTCGTGTGCACGATCAAGCGTATTATACAATTCAACTGGATCAGTAATCGCGATGATCGCTTTACCTGAAAGGCGTTTACTAAAATCAACCATCTAATCACCCACATACTTTCGTTATAGTGCTACTTCAAGTGTTTATAGAATTACCGGACGCTTCAATCAATCGAATACCTTCTCAAAAATAATCCACCAATTGATGCCCCCCCCCCTGAACGTCCGCTTTGGGTCAGCAGCAAACCTTTAATAATCCTAAATTTAATTACGATAATAAAAGGTTATCGCAGGTTATTTGGCGATAAATGTACTTCGCCCTGCATAATAATCGTTCAAGTAAGTTGCTTTAATTGCTTTTTCTTTTTCCATTTTTCTCATTGAGAAAGAACGCCTAAAGTCTTCTGCTTCCTCTATATAGCCTCCCTTAGCTATAGCGTACATGAAACAATGAACATCCATGTAATCTTGAGCCCCATATGGACGCATACGTTTATACAAATCTTTTGCCATATTTTTGAACTGAATATATGTTTCAGCGGAAATCTCTGATTTATAATTCAGATCATAGCCAAGTCGTGCTGCACAATGTTGTACAATAGTTGGCTTAAGAAAAACATGCTTTTTGGGTTGTAGAATCGCAAGGAAATATGTCGCAGTAGGCCAAGTTCTAATCTCTCGTTTTGAATTTAAGAACTTTGCATATTCATGAAAAGAATCCGCAAATTCATCTCCGTAGAGCACGGGCACCAAAAAGCTCGTAAAGTCCTTACAGTTCTCTTCAATCTCAATAAAATCACGAAATCTGCTGACTTCAATTTCGCTTGTAATTTCAGCGGTTGAAAAAAGTTCACTGAATTTTTGTGAAAGCTGTTGAATTTTACCCGCTCTTAAAAGCCTCTCCATCTCACCTACAGGAAAAGCTCTCTTTGCTTCGTCTAAAATTCGGTCCTTATCAAATCTTTCAAAATCCCGGTATGTACTCGATTGAAAGGGCAGCGGAAAACCGCTTAAAAATATGTCCATTGCTTCTTTAAAGCTTTTAAATTCTGGGGCTTTGTAGTCTTTAGCAGCCAAAACTGTTCTCCCAAGTTGTTCAAACTTAAGGAAATCTTACATATTTTTTCCACAAGAGCGAGTCAAACTTCGCCCTTTAGTTGTGAATATGAGGATGGTAATGGGCGCTAATCCACTTTCCTATAGCCGCTGCCTTCAAATATCACGATATCGGCATCGCTGGGGCTGTCGAGCTTAAAGTACGTATATTCGCTGGCCTCTTTGTACCATTTATAATTAACCTGTTTGAACCGAAGCTGTTCGACCAAATCCACTAGGCCTGCATGGAAGCTGGCGATGTTGCTATTTAGGGCGAACAGGCCTCCGGCAAACTCTATCGTGCGGTAACCGTTACCTAAAGTTTTTACTGAGATGTCCTTGACCCATAAGGCTTTACGCGCTGCAGGTCCGTATGCATCCCTTAATCTGGGTAAATCTTTTAGCTGGCGGTCTTTTAAGATATTCCTGAACTGAGCCACTACTTGTTTTTGTTCACCGTTCAGATCATGCCTGTTGGCCTCATCCAAATGCATAGCCATAGCGCTATAAACGGCGGAGGCTATTAAGATGCTGTCTTTGTCGTCTAAAAATTGATCCACACTATAACTTTTTAAGTCTGCGATCTGCGTTTTTAGAAATTCTACGTACTTCTGTGCCTCTTCGTATTCTTGTTTTTCTTGTTCGGCTTTGTTGATTTCATTCGAGGCTAAATTGTGCAGCTCGTTGATATCAGGATCGTTTAATTCCACATATGGCTGCGCTACACTCACAACATCTTCATACTTACTTTCGTCGTACAGCATTTGAAGCTTGGAAATGGTCTGCTCTTGTTTTGATTCAAATTCTTGTCGTAATAATTTCAACTCTTCGGCGCGGTGCTCGGAAGCTATTTTTTGTTCTTCCTGCCGATGGGTCGTTTCCACGCTTTCTGAGATTGAGCTAATAAGAAGAGAAAGCGAAATAATACCTACGCATGCAATCATCACATGCTTAATCGTAAATTTTGTTTGTTTAAAACGAACATATAAGGGGGGCGATAGCACAATTCCTACTGCCATAATAATTACACCTGCGATAGGCATACTAGTAACGGCTGTTGAAAAACCTGTTATAAAAAGCACTATAAATAGTAACCAACCCAACGCAGTTAATATGCCGTTCCATATAGTTTTGATTTGTTCCATCGCTTTATCCTTTCGTAATCCATGAAAAAAGCCGCCAAGATCACTCTTGGCAGCCGGGTGTTAAGAACCGCTCATACGAAACGGCGCGATGGTTTTAGCTTGCGCCTGTACATGACATCGCCACCCGGCCATAAGACCGAGGGCGACACATTTAACGGCAGTGTCTAGAATGCCGCGTATGAAGGGGTTCTTAAGCCCCGACACTTCCCCATATGAGAAGTGCTAAGGGTACGATAGCCCCTGTAACGGCCAATGAAAAGGAAAATTAAAACAGCCCTTCTAGCGGGTGATCTTCAAAGAGCCTGGCATCACGGACGTAGCGCATCATCGTAGCGTGGGACTTATGCCCAGACTGCTTCATGATTTGCCATTCGGGGATGCCCATCTGGGCAAGGCTGGTCACGCATCCCGCCCGTAATGAGTGACCGGAGTATTGCTTAGGGTCTAAGCCGATCTTAGCGGCATGCTCTTTCACCATGCAGGATATAGCGGAATCCGATAAACGCTCTTGCTGAATATGACCGCCTTTGCGGATACTGCGAAGAAAAGGTGCGTTTTGTCTTGGTAAGTTTTCTAACCAGTTTTCCACTGATTCCACCGGACAATATCTTGTGCGGCCTCTGGGAATAGAGATTTTACGCCCCAGCCCCTCCTGATCGGTCTTAGATTGCCTGATATTTACAATCATACCCTCCTTTACAAACTCAATGTCCTCCAGATTCAGGGCGACCAGTTCGGAGCGCCGGAGCGCTGCCCCAAAGCCTACCATAAGGGCGGCGCGGTCTCTTATGCCGCGAATATCATCGGACAGCATATTTAAGATTGCGATCAGGTCGTCACGGAGAAGAGGCGCGGCCTGCTTCTGCTTTACGTTATGTTCCCGCCGTATACCCTTCATGGTGAGGCGGACAATCTCTGATTTGGTAGGCGAAGGTTGGTTCATTAGTTCATGGGCTTTGTTGATGCCCGATAATCTTCGTATCAATGTTGCAATAGAAAGCTCCCCCGCATAGGTCGCAATGTACGCCGCGATATCTTCGGGTAAGCAGGGGATTGAATATCCGGCGGCTTTGAAATGGGCGATATCGTTTTGATAGGCTTTGTGCGTATTCTTCGAGAGCGATCGTTCCAGATAATGCCGGACGGCTTCTTGCGTTGAACTTAAGTTCAAAATTGGCAATGTTACATTTTGCACTTGAGTGCAAAACTTATCATATGGAAGCTCTGGCATGATGCAGCTCCTCCTTGTGATCATCCATTAAGGCAATAAATTCCTCCTGAGCCTCCCTCTCCATACCGCCACTATGCAGCCACGCTTGGGCGGCGAGCTCTCTCAGAGTTTCGCTGCCATTGTATACAAGGCGGTTATTGAGGCATTGCCCTTCAACGATAAATGCGCCCCATCCGACCAAGTTTACAGGATCGGCATCTGGGCAGTGCTTTTGCAGAAATTCTCTAATTGTTTCGCATCTTTGCAGCAATATGCGGAAGGCTCGTTTGCCCTCTCTGGTATGGCGGTCATAACTCTCCGAAGCCCAGCCGTTAATCATGACACTTGGCTCCCGGGCATCATTTATCACTTCCACTGTTTTGGATTGCTCCAGCATCATCCATGCCGGTAATAACGAGATATAAAACTCATAAGACTTCGATAATTTTAATGTATCGCAGACAAATGGCGGTGCTCCCATGTCGCAACAAAGCTGCAAGACAAGGTCGGGATTGCCTTTCTTCAATACGAGATCATCGTTCCTATACCGCGTCCCACATAAATAACAAAGGAGCAAAGTCTTTTCGACCCAATCCAGAGAAGGATCATGAAAGGCTTCCATTAATTCCTGCGCCGGGAGTTTGGCGAAGCTCTGTCTTTGATGCGCGTAAAGTGGGTGTTTGGAGACGCAGTATAATAGGTCGTCTGTCGCTCTACAGCCCTTTGAGTTGCATAGACGGTGTATGAGGTATGAAAGCACGAGATCGCTTCCTCCGTGCTTGGACATCCAATCCTGCTTGTTACCCACCCATAGCACTTGCGCAACAACATCTAACGCCGCTGGGCCACAGTCTTCTAACGCACAACATTTCAAACGACGGAATAAATACGGCTCATCTATCTGCTTTAGCATCTGCGCTGCTTGCATGGCCTGTGCAACGCTCTTTCGCCGTAGAGCCTTTTGCAGTGCAGAGCTGGCAATATATTTACTGGCATTAGCACCATTTTTGAATTCCGGTCTGGTGCTGTTTTTGTGAGTTGATAGGCCCTCCAGCAAATCGGCCTCTGGATCAAAAAAATCAAATAACATCAATAACTTCCTTGTAATTTAAGTTATGCGGAAGCGTAGCCCTATGGTCTGTCAAATAAAGAAAAATCGGCTTATATAATGCTAAATCGGGCTTAGGCGTAGATTTGATTCTTTATCACTATAAAGTAACTACCCGCTACGCTGCACTCATGAGTCACTTGAGTTTACTTTACTTAGTCTCACGCCTCCCCACGAATAGCACCAAAAGTGATGCTTTAACGGCGTTTTTGGTTCCAGTCTTCATACTTTTGGTACTATCAGCTATTGTTTGATTGTTTTGCACTTAAGTGCAAAATGTTCAATCCAATAAACCGGACTGTTTTATAACATCCGGCCAATAGCTCCATAGCTCTTCAGGATTCCAGATATTCATCATGGCCTTGTCGTAGGTATCTAAGTATTGGCTTTGCAATTCTTCGGGTATATTCGAAACAACCTTTTTCATCCCGCATCCTTTGACGGCCTGAGCAAAGAGCCAGTGCTTATGATCTTTATCAGCCAGCACATTATGATCTAGCGTTTTGATACTTACCTTTTTAAGATGATTTTGCAGCTTCCCCAAATTTTCGATAGGGAGCTTGGTTTTGTTGACGCGGTGCTCAAAACGGGCGTGGCGAATATTGGCTCCATACATAGGCTGCTTATTGTTTTTTATTAGCTCAGCCTTCTTATTATAGAGATAGCTATTGCTGCTTTTCCCCTTCTCACTTTTAGGGTATATCGTTTGGTATCTGCCGCTAGGACTAGTATAGACATGCGTTTGTTCAGGGCACAGCTTACCTGCCTTCATCCATTGTATATAAGCCTCCCCAACATCCAGCCCCAAAATATCTACGGCGATATCCATTCGGAAAATAGAGCGCTCCCATTTCAAAATATGATTGAAATCGAAGTCTGCATCCGGCACAGAAAAGTCTTCTTTCAATTTGTCTTTCATAAACTTGATCCCCGCTGGTCCTAACCGGCATGGATTAAAGTCGATCCTTATAAACGGTTTATTATGGTTCTTAGGCTTAACCTGTATAAGAATGTTTTGGTTTGTCGGGGCGTGATAAAGCCTGACATTAACGTGATAGTGCATATATTGAGCTTTGCTCAGATGAAATAGGTCTACGGATTTGTATCCGAGCTTATTGATAGCATCTACGGTTAATGAATGGGGTATGTGATCATATAACTCTACTAGCTGATTAGTATCGTAATCCTGTAGGTTATACTCTATTACCATTCTATCAATCATTGGCTTTAATACACATATACCATGGTTGGGGATGTATCTGGCGATCTTATCCTCATTCAATAGTATATATGACTTGTTAGTAGGATTCTTTGTCCCGCTTGTATGCAGTGATACGAATTTCTTACCCTTGACCTTGATATTTTTCTTTGGCTTGTTTGCCAATTTTATTCCCGCCATCACTTCTTGCCCGTCCTTGGCCTATGATCTATTGCACTTAAGTGCAGTGTGAAAAGAAGAGGGCCGAAGCCCTCTTGATTTACCAAAGACAATATTTCGAATTTAACTCCATGTACTTTTCAAGCAAATCTTCTCCACTTTGTTGAATTGTAGTTGCGGCCGAGCATAATTCTTCTGCATATCCCTCGCAAAAAATTTCATCATATGGAGGAGAATATTGAAAAAGATTTTGCAATTCATCTGCTAGCCATATTGACATGCGCTTAACTTCCTTCAAGTCCCGCATCATCTCTAACAAGAGTTCCTTTTCGCCTGTTGGTTTAAATGGCATTATGGCCTCCTTCCAGTCTGATTATCCCTTGCTTTAAAGCTTCACTGAACGCTAAGAATTTTTCTTTGCCCAGTATAACCCGCATTTCACAATCCGGCTTTTTTTCATCTAGGTATTGCGCAAACTCTGAGCCCTCCTCCATTGAATGCACCAACTGAATATGAAAAATTTGGTCTGCCAATTGTTTATGAGCTTTATTAGGCCGCGAATCCATTAAGCTCTTTACTGTATGAAGGTTGCTCATAGCTTTAAATTCAGTTTTTGCATCTCTTTCATCAATCAGAGCAACAACAATATAAACTTCGTTTTTACCTGTGTTTAACATTTTTTGGCTCCCTTCTGCTGACCTGCAATCCAATTATCAAATGCTTTTGGATCGATTAAAACCTTACTGCCTACACGAATGATTGCTCCAGCTTCTTGTAATCCATTACCTTTCATTACATCGCCCGAAGATGAGAAACGATCCTCTGCTTGAAAAATCAAATATCGTAGAGCCCTTTCTGATAGCCAGCTATATTTAGGCAAACTGACCATTTTTTTGACTGTGACAAGATTATCGTTAAGAATGGTTTGGTTATTGATATGTGTCATTATTTCCTCCTTGGTTATGACGTTTTCAATGAGGATGATAATGAGTGAGAAATGACGGTATAACATCAGGGGGATAAGAGTTTTCTTATATCCCCTTGGTTAGAATTCTAAAAGGATCAGATGCTATCTTCCTAGCCACTTCGAAGTTATCTTTTAATCTTTCGGAGATTGGATAGTTCGGCTTAGCGTTTTCCAGATTAGGATAAATGACACTTGCAATCTCAACCCATTGAGGACTTTGACCAGTAAAAGCATCCAGCAGCCTTAGATAAACGAGGAACATATCTTTTTTATTTTTGAACCCTTCATCTTTAATATTATAAGCGTCATGATAATTTTTAAAAATCGGTTTCATATTGTTAATTTGAGCTGTCATAGGCTTATTAAGATCAAAAACAAATATAACTTTAGATTCATCTATCCCATCAAGGTAAATTTCCTCAAAGGTGCTCACGCATTTTATTTTATTGTCCTGAACCGCATATTTCTTTAGATCATATGAATGCTTAATTACTTTTGGATAATCATCAAAAGACATTACAAATATTTTGTCTTTAAGCAAAACTAATGCTGGGTCTAGAAAAACGTTTTCAAGCAAGCCCCATTTATTGCAATAAAACGTCTCTAGCGGAAGTATTTGCGGGCTATCTAGCGTTTTACCCCTCCAGCGATCCGCCCACATTTTCTCAGTTTCATCTGGCTTTTTTTCCGGGATGTAAACATGTGTTTTCTTATTTTGCGCCCAACCAGCGCCATAAATTTTTTGATAATCCAACTTTAGTTTGAGATATTTATTCCAATCCTCATTGTATTCTTTATTTCGCCTTAAAAACTCCCAAACCCAAACATGTTGACTTAGCTTACCACTCTGCAAATAGGAATAATCACCTGCATTTTTCCAATTTTTAATTGTATTAATCATTCATCATCCCCCGCAATATGCTTTTTGGTCATGTTACTGATCGCTTCTGTCGTGTGATCTTTCATAAGGTGCGTATAACGTTGCAACGACACTAAATCCTTATGGCCTGTAATTTTCTGAATAATTAACGGTGAAACACCATCAATCGCCATATAGGATGTAAATGTGTGTCGCAGGTCATGAAATTTAAAATCTTCAAGGGCGGCGTCTTCAACGGCCTTTTCCCAGAGCTTTTTAAATTCAAAAGGTTTATCAACCGTCTCACTAGGAAACACCCAATTCTTCCCGGTTTCTCGGTTATCGTATCTTGCTTTTAAAATCGTGTACGCTTCATCTGTAATGTAAATTCCGCGCTTTTCCTTATTCTTCGACTCATTAACGTATAACCATCTCTCTTTTAGATTCACATGTTCCCAAGTCAGATTCATGATTTCAGAGCGGCGCATACCCGTGCATAAGGCCATCATCACAATATCGTAAAGTATACGATTGCTAGACGCCTTACAGGCCTTTAAAAGCCGCCCTCGTTCGTCATCGCTAAGCCATCGAGTTCTTTTATTCTCTTCAAGGTTTTTGATTTTTCCACGAATAGGATGTTCCGAAACCCACTCCCAATCTAATGCAGAGGCAAAAGCCGCTGATAAAGCCGCAATGTATCGGTTAATCGAAGCATTAGTGTATTGAGGAACCTTCTCCCCAGTGTCCTTGTCGACTTTCTTTTTTGCGGCTAGAAAGTCACGCCTTTCTAAAACAATAGCCTTGGTAACATCGGATAATCTCATATCTCCGATTTGTTTACGCCACCATTTAAATTGATGCGATTGATTATATCTCGTGCTTTTTCCCTTATGAGGCAGTACATGCTCAATATAGCGATCAAGCATATCATTTACGGTTTTTTGTTTAGCTTGAGACGTTTTGAAATGTTTACCGTCATCAATCTTAGCTTCTATCCCCCTCGACCACTTCAATGCGGCTGTCTTGGTCGTGAATGTCGCAGATTGAATAGGCTGCCCGCGCCGCCTAATTTGAACACGGTAGCTCTTCTTACCATTTTTACCTATGCGCTCATGAATATGCGCCATGACCATCCTTGTCATATTTCATTTTAAGTAACGAAATCGTATGACAAGTTCTTGGCTTTGTCCAATTTAATTGCACCAAAAATGCACCAAGAGGAAAAGTGGAAATTCTAAAAAGACTGGAAAGTGGCGGGAAAAGTGGTGATCGCTGAGGGATTCGAACCCTCGACCTACTGATTAAAAGTCACGCCAAGCCTATATAAATCAATGATTTAGCGCCCTATATCTATCAAACTAATTCACTAACCCGCGCCAGAGTTTGACGCGGGTTTTCATTAAGCCAACTCTATATAACCGCTTCGCAACGGCAGCGCCAACGGGTCATTCCCACGCACCACTTCGGCGTTTGTCGTGCTTAGGCCGTTATCGATTACATACAGCTTGCCCGTCCCGTCCGTGGGCGTGCTGGCCAGTGTAATATCAATGGTAGTGCCATTCACTTTCTCTATAGCCGTGGCCGCTATATCGCCATCAGTATCGTCTGTGAACACAAAGCCTTTCCATGCATCGGCATCAATCGTTATATCCGTGGCATCACCGAGCGCCACCGTTATCGTTAAAACAGCACCAGCAACGGACGCGCTCACCATTGATACGGGGGCGGGCGCGTCTCTCAAACCAAGAGCCGCGGCGTAATATTCGGCGGCGCGTCTGTAAAACTCAACAAACCCCGCCTCTGTCCAATGTACCGCATCAGCGAGATCGAGATCGTAACTGTCTGGCCCCGCAATTATAGACGCACTCTCCGCGATAGCCTCTTGCAAGGCCTCTATAACGGGCTTTTCTTTTGTGAGCGTCCAGCCCGCGCCAGTGTTTCGGTGCCAAGGGCATAAGATCATTTTCTGAAAATTCGCGTAACGGGCAGGCAATAGCGTTTCAGCATCATAGATATACGCAGCTTTAATATTGGCCTTTGTAGCGCCCGCATTAATATCCGAGGAGGCCTGTTTGTGAAGCACATAAACATCCTGCCCGCCATCAGGGTAAAGATTATGTAGATCGTACAGCGTACCTTCTGCATACGTTGGAGCGGCGTCATCATTTATGAAATAATCCGCGCCCCCGCTAGCCTTGACGTAAGGCGTTGAGCCTTTCGCAAGATTAACCATGCCCGTATAGGCCGCGTATTGCGCCATTCTCGCATCAAAGGCTTTCTGCCCGGCCCCGCTAAAATCAGTCAAGGCCTTCTCGACAAGAGACTGCCCGCGCGCCAACAACGGGAAGTTATACGTAGTCGAGCCATAGAACGGCTTTTGAATATAGTTTGTGGCCGATATATCCACATTCCAATGAATGCGCGTGTAGTAATCAGCAACATCACCAACATCGGCGACCTGCCCGGCGATGGCGACCGACTTCAAACGCCCCGCAAACGGCGATGCAATCGTGCCATATACGCCAAGCGTCAAGCGCCCTGCGGCGAAAAGAGGCACATTCTCCATTGTGTTTGTAAACAGCGTATATTCATCCAGCAAAATGCCATTACAATAAATTTTGACGGTATTGGTCGTATGATCATAGGTCTGGAAAATCCAAACCCATCCGTTTTTATAGTCACTCACGGGCAGCTGGACATATCGATTGGTCGGCGTGAGCCAGTTGGCATTGGATCGCGCGATAAAACGGTAACGATACTGGTCGTCAATGATCGCGTTGCATCCGGGGTTGGTGCTAGCGCCCCCGCGTGTATCCATCAATGCGTCTTGTCCGCCGATTGTGTCCCACTGTACGATGAAAGACAAAGAATGGCTTTGGTCGGAACGGTGTAGGTTTGCCGTCACATCCACCGGCACGGCTGGCGACGTAAAATAAGCGCCGCCCGCAAGAGAAAAATTAGCATTCCCGTTTCCGGCCGTGCCGAGCAATTCAGGATTAACCGCCCCCGCTGGGTTTAAATTCAGGCCGCCGATAACGTCAATCCATTGGTCCGCACCAACGCCGGATGCACTCTTCTTGGTTGTGGCCTCCCATTGATTTGCGAAATTTTTAAGTGGAATAAAGTCTTCGCCCAAACCACGCGGCAACATCGGCAATCTGTTCACTTGATTAAATAGCATTATTCACCCCCTGAATTGTTTAAAACATCGAGCCGAAACGTACAGCTGTCATAGGCGATCTTGCCTTTGGTCACGTATTCGGCCGCGCCTGATTGCATGGTGACATCGACTTCATCCCCCGGCCATGCTATGGGCTTGTAAATCGATGCAGGCGCGCGCGCCTGATCGTTACTCCCGCAGCCGCTCAATGGCATCGAGCAGCACAGGAGCGCTAGGAGCATCATGTTCCTTTGGTGATTTCCTGATTTCATCGATCAAAATTCCTTCCTTTGTTCGCAAATCCATTTCATGCATGGCCACACTATCCAGTGCCGCGATGCTTCTATTTGCCGTTTTAAGACTCGCCGAGAGGGTTTTATTTTCCTGACGTATGTTTGCGTAGTCGATCATCCAGAACGCATACAGCGCGAACGCGGCCGCAATTAGGTACACTTTCCACATCATCGATACCCCTTTTTGCGATCATCAAGACGTGCCCACAAAATATAAGCGATGCCAACAAGCGCAATCACGCCAAGCACCCAGGGCGCAAAGCTGCCGATCGTGGTCATAAGCGTGCCGGCCTGCGCGATCTGGCCCATCTGCTCGATAACAGGCGCCGCCACCGTTGCGCCCGCGGCAATTGCCGCGCCCTGCGCCGTGCGGGTTTTAGCAATCGGGCGCACATCTTCCAACGCTTCGGCCGCACTGGTCGGCGGCGGTGTATCGATGTCGTTAAAAAAGATATGCACTTCGGTTTCAAATGCCGGCGAACGGCCGCGCGCCCATCCGGGCGTTTTGATATAACGCGCGTAATAATGCGTGCTTGTCTTGGTGCTATCACTCATTAAACCATTCAGCGCCATGGCGGCAATGGCCTTGCAATCTTCCCACCATGCGCCTGAAGCCTGCAAAATGCGGTCACGGTTTGGGTCGTTCTGGTTCCAGCATGAAAACTGCCACGGCTGCAAACACACATCAGCCACCTTGTTCGGCCAGTTTTTATAATTGACGCGGTTTAAAATTACGCTGGCAATCGCCTGCGCATCATCCACATCATTGGCGCGGGCCTCCCCGAATAACGTGCGCGCCAGAATATCCCTGTCATGTTCATCGTGCCTACCCATTTTTATCAGCCTTTCTGTCAAGTTTATCCTCGATGCGGTTTAAAACGGCGAGCAACGTATCCAGCCGCCGATCAATATCCGCCTTGTTTTCACGCAGCTCGACCTTCGTCACATAATTCGACGCCATCATCAGCGCCTGCATATCGGCCTTGTCATCCACAACTTCGATCTTTTTAGACAAACGGTTGATCGCCTCCTTATTTGCGCCGGACTGCCACTTCGCAAAAACGGCCGCGCCGCCCCCACCAAATAAAGCCGCGATACCTGTCGTTATTATTTCCGGTAATTCCATACTTACCCCGCTATTCCATGGCTTCGTTAAACGCAGTTTCCAACTCTTCGATCGTTTCGAATGTCGATGATTTTAAGGCCTTGAAGACAGACCATGCCTTTTGGTAATTGCCTAAAATGGCCGCACCATCCGCGCGCAGATCGCCCGCCGTAATCTGGATATCCCCTTCCTCTTCCTGCCAATCGGCCATCACGAATTCATCCGGTATGTCGGTATTGGCAAGGCTCGTAAGGTAAAGCGTGGATAGTGATGTCATCGCCTCGGCACTGGTCAGTTTGAGCGTGATCCCTTTATACGGGTAATGCTTGGCGCGATAATCCCTATGCGCCGCCAGCCGCGCTTCCACCTTGGCGGCATCACGCACATAAACATTTGTCGGCACACCCTCGATTATCTCAATGGCGCTGAAGCTATCAAAATACCCGCGATCGCTATCCCGCACCTGAACCCATCCACGGAACTCGGTCGGCATCGGCCGCGGGAAAGACACATTCGGAAAAACCGATTTTAGGCTGTTGACGGTTTGAACAATTTCGTTGTTTTCAATTTTTGCGTACATTTTTACCCCTTAATCGCTTGGTGAAGTTGGTGAAGATGTGAGTGCTCCGGTAATGGTGAAGTCCCCGCCTGTGCCTTTGTTAGCGCCAAAGTCAGAAGGTGCATCATCGTTTTGTTGGGACATAAAAATTATAGGCGCTGTTCCAGTTGGCAAGGAACCGTCCGCGCCAAGAAATACCGGTTTGCCAGTTGCAGATATAAATTTGCGGCGGTTGGCCTCAACGGATAAATCAAGGTACTCCCCCTGATTAAAATAGTAATCTGCGATATCTCCGTTAAATTTGGCCGCCGAAGGTGCGTCTGCTCCTATTACTACGGGAGAACTTGTTAATATGGCCTCTCGATTGAAATTTGTTCTGCTGGAAAAAACATCAGCATCGTTTATATAAATATGAAAATCATCATAAGTAGCATCCCATGCGGCGAGAACATTGACCCACCCATCAGATGCTTCCAACGTATTATTATCTCCAACCATTGAGAACGCCGTAAGACCGGAAGATCCATTCTCAAAAATAAATTCTATTGTTTTAAGCGTATTATTTATTCTAATGCAATTTTCAGATGAGCCCTGTTTTTGTGAATATAGCCACATCGTTGCGTCTACACTCTTTTTTAGCCAACAAGAAAAGACACACTGGCGCGCATTAGGATTAGTAGAACCTACTAAAGAAGAATTGCGTGTCATATAATCATTTGTTCCATCAAACGTAACGGCTTTAGCCCGATACCCGCCGCCGCCCGCACTTAACAATTTTCTGTGATAAGGCAACATTACGACATATCCAATCCGGCCACGAAGCCATAAACCGTTGTGCCGCCGTCCCGCGTTTTAAACACCAAAACGTCAGTGCCGCTGGTCGTCAATGTGGGCGCGTTCCCGTCTTCCCATATAACCGCCGCTGGCCAATTCACGGTTTGCGAACCACCATTGGTTAATTCCAAATCAAACGCATCTGAATTACCTGTGGCCAAAAAGTTACTGAAAGTGAATGTCGTTTCCGATGTGTCCACCGTGGCCGTGATCGTGCGCCCTTCATCAAGGTCGATGTCCTGCGTACCGCCGCCGATGGAACCGATGGCATTAACAGGGCTGGCGATCTTGTCAGGCGTAACTGCCGCCGCGGCGATCTTGACAGTCGTCACCGCCCCCGTCGCAATATGATTTACCGTCACCTGCGAATATACTAGCGCATCGCCGGCCGCGTTCACGCCCAGGATATAATATGCATCACCAAGCAGCGGCAAACTAACGCCCGCCGCTGCGGCGATTGCATCTTCAGCCGCGTCCGCAGCCGCCTCGGCCGAGGCTTCGATTTCATCTTTAATCGTGAATACCGCTTCGGCCGCTTCCTGCACCACAACCAGATTGGCATCCAGATCAACGAAATTCGCCGTGGAAAGCGCAATGCCGTTCGGCCCGCAAACAATGGCGCGGCCTTCGATAAACTTGGGCATGACGTTGCTTGTCGCGTTCGCCTCGGCTTTGTTCAACAAAACCGCCCGATCAATATCCCGCCGCATTTCCTGTAAAGACCGGATCACGAAATTCATATCGGCATTGATCAAAGTCGAACGCAGCTCCCCGCCCAGCGGATAACCGTTTTCACGCTCGAGGATCTGCAACCCCTCCAATGTCACGATCGTGCCTTCAGGCAACAAGGTGCCAAAGGTCACGGTCAAGGCGGTCAGATCAACGGTGAAGCCGCTCGTTTGCACAACGCCGTCCACATAAACGCGCACCCATGTCGCACTGCCCAGCGGAAAATCAATCTGGAAAACCGTCTGCCCCGCCGGATTGGTTACCACATACCGCGCGCGGCGGTCATTTACTTCGACTTGATTGGTCATTCTTGTCCCTCCAGAAGTTTTTCAAGATCAGGCCCGCGATCGGGCGCGGACTGCCCCGGACGCCACCAATAACGCTGGCCATATTCATTGCGGTACCGTGTTTCGGTGCGCCGCATTTTTTCCATGGCATCGGGATCCATCGCCGTTTGCATTTCATCAAAGATCAAACGCTCGAACGCAAGCCGCCCATACCAGAGCGAACCGCCGGGCGTATAGCGTTTGATATAACGCGAAAGATCAGCCCCGAATTTCGGATCCTCACCGCGCGCCAGCTGCAAGACATTGCCCGCCGTCAGCTGCGATGTGTCATTGATAAAGCTGGCCACCGGCCCCGCCAGTGTTTCGGCCAGCCCGCCGCCGAAACGGCTTGTTGTGGATGCGCCCAGAAAGTCGCCGAAGATACCAAGACCGCCGCCCTGTAACATCGCCGCGCCCCAGAATTCACTGGAACCCATCGGCCGCGGATCGCGCCCCTTGGACATTTCCTTCAGCTGCATGGCCAGTCCACCCATAAGGGTTGTGGAAATAAACAGATTTGCGGCATAGCGCCCTTTGCCCATTGCGCCTTTTTGCGCCATCATCCGCGCAATATGGGTATGGAACAGCGTGACCGAAAAGTTTTTATACATGGCGAAAGAGCGGATCATTTCCCCCTGAAGCGTGCCCGGCCGCGTATCGGCAATCAAGGCCGCACGGCCGCGCAAGGACGTGGACGGCACCGCATATTCGGTTTCGCCCTGGATCATTTCCAGCACCCGCAGGGCGATGGCCTCGTCCTCGATGTCATCCGGACGCAACAACGTCGCGCCCTTGTATTCGTACAGCTTGCCCGCGCGCATTTTATCCCAGCTGGCGGCGTCAAGGCCGTAGCGCGAGAATGTGCTTTGCATCGCGTCAGGAAGACCGTCAAAGGCATTGCCTGAATAATCGGCCATTGCCCCCATAAATTCCATCCCGAAGCCCCAGCGCCCTGCCTGCGTCCACGGGGATAGGCCGGAAACACGCATGACGATATCGGCCAAACGGCGCGAAATTTCAGGCCCCGACACATCGCCGAAATAGCGTTGCTGCGCGGCCGCGATCTGCGACCAGTTTTCCGCGATCAATCCGCTGCGCACCGCCAGTTTTTGATCGGATAGATCAATCGGATTAAGCAGCTTCAGGTAAGACGGAATAACCTTGGCTTGCGGCAGGCCGTTCATCTGGCGCGCCATACGGCCGAAATTCACATCGGTCACGGCCGATATCGCCGCCGCGCCCAGCTGGATGGATTGCAAGCTGGATCGGAGCCCCGCGAAAGAATTGGCAATCTTGCCGTTTATCGGCGCGTTCGTGGATCCGCTATAAAGGCCGAACATATCATTGGCCAGTTTGATCTTGCCGTTTGTGGATTTCAAAAATCCTTCTTGCTCGCCCGATACGGCCGCATGCTTTTTCGCCACCTGCCCCATATAATTCAGCGTGGCTTTCGGGTTAGGCCCCAGAATTTCAAGCGCCGCAATATCGCGCGCCATAACGTCCAGATGCCCCATCATCACACTAAACGGATCATTGCCGCCGAATTTTTCATTATATTCCAGCCAATCATCGGCCGATTTAAACACCAGAAAACGGTGATCAAGATGGCGATTGGCCAATGACCGCCCGCCCGCAACGCCCGAAGGCTTCAATTTGCTTAATCCATCCGTGCGGATTGTTTCAAACACGGACGGCAGAACCTTTTCGATCTGGTCTTTTGTGAATGGCTGGCCTGTGCGCTCGCTTACCATTTTGGAAAGGTCGAGGCGATCAATGATATCGGCGCGCCATTCATCATATCCGGCCTTTGCCACGGCGAGGCTGTCATGCGTTTGCGGCATGCCCCACGTCGTTTGGCGCTTCGGGATAGAACCGCCGCCGGCATTGAAACGCTTGCGCGCCTTTTCGGCCGTATGGCCCCATGCTTCGGCCAGCTCTTTTGCCATGGCGTTGCCGCTGTCTTCGCCGAAGGCTTCACGGACAACATCATTCAACATCGGTTTATTGCGGACATCGCCTTTCAAATCACGGCGGAACGTGGCGAGAAATTCATCCATGCTGGAATGAAGCTGCCCCAATACCGCTTTGCGACGGCCGTCCAGATTGGAAAACGGAGCGCGCTGATCGCGATCCAGATGCGCGAGCATGGCGGCAGCGGGATCATATTCGCCTTTGGCATTGCGATAGGAATTGAGATCGGCATCGATGCGCTGCCAGACTTTGATCTTCAGCAGCTCGCGGCGCTTTTTCTCGGCCTTCTCGAATGACCAGGCCTCCGCCGTACGCTTGCCCGCCTCGACCTGCGCCGCTTCTGCGCTCATTGTCGCTTGCAGCTCGTCCACATAATCATCATAGATATCCAGAACCTCTTCGGCTTTATCGCGCGACAAACGCCCATCGCTCACGGCTCTTTCTATGCAATCCCTCATGATCCTACCCCGCAGACGGTTATGGCTTGCAGATCAAGATCGTCCTGCTCCAGCTCGTCCAAAATGTCTTTAATGCTCCGCGTTTCCGCGATAATTTCGCCCGTTTCAGGATCCACGCGCTCACCGATCGGAACCTCCAGCAGCTCCGCATCATCGGCCTGCGCTTTCTTCTTGGCGATATCCTTCTCGGTTTTCTTGATAACCCGCTCCAACCCACCACTTGTAACGGCCGGATCTTTTCCATCCACCGCGAATTTGGGATCTGGCGTGCCGGCGCGCGCACTGGCAAGGCGGGCTTTCATGTCATTCAACTGCCGCACCTCTTCATCAAGACCGGAAACAGCGCGGATATCGGCCTCCAAAATCTTTGCCTGATCCTTCGCACCCTTGCCATTCGGCTCGGAAAAGCTTTCCAAAGAAACATCACTAATCGCGTCGCCACTGCCTTCAGCGCCACTTCGCTTTATTTGATCCGGTGAAAAGACAGCAACATTTCGCCCGTCACTTCCGATAGTAACCACAGCGTCATATGGCTTAGAAGACTTACGAGAGTTCACGATTTCACGGGCAATATTGGATTTTTCTTCATCCATAATCATCGACGCATTTCTGCTTTTGTCTTTGATTATTATAGGGTTCTCAACCTGAACGCTGGCCTCGACAATATTCCTTCCATATTTTTTAGCCTCGGCCTTGCTGTCACTAAAATGAAAACCGATCGAATAATCCTTAAAGTTTTTTCCGATTTTTTGCGTATCGAATATTTCGAAATTCTGATCACTTCCATGATAAAGCACCCCTAGCGGTGCGGCATCTTCTGCATCTGGTACCGTTTCTTTCCATGTATAGCCATCAATCACCCTCGCCGTTGGCGGTAAATCATCGCCCCCGACTATCACAGCATTATCCGCCCGTGCTGTTGGCGGATTTTCATCGAGCCGATTAATCTGCTCCTTCATCGCCATCTTTTCATTACCGGCGGGCAGTGCTTCATATTTCTGAAACATTTCGGCGCGCGCTGGACTATCCATCCATTCACGCAGACCGGGATTAAAATCCTCGGCGGCCTTCAGCACGGCATCATCAACCTTGGCGACCGGATCCGGCAGATCGATCGGCTCGCCATCTTCCAGCGCGCGCATGGCGGTTTCCAATCGCGTGGCATGTTCGCCGAGACTTTCCGGCGCTTTACTGTCCAGCGGCGATGCCTCGTTGATATCCAGCGTGCGTTCATAGATATCGCGCGCCGCCTTTTGTGACGGCGTGGGATCAGGGACCGCTTCATCGAAAATTTTGATTGCATCGCGGCCGTTCAGATATTTACCGATCGCGGCCGCGCCGCCGCCCAAGACCAGACCGCCGCCTGTGGCCAAACCGATATTTGTCGCCGCCTGCCCGACGCCGCCCTCAAGCCCGCGATCGATGCGCCCGGATTGGACATTCGGCTGCACCAGTGTTTCGGTGCCGCCGGCGATCAAGGCTTCGGTGATGGCCGTTTTTAAAATACTAAGCCCCTTCGCCGCGCCAAAGACCAGAGAAGACCCGACAAGCGGATCCTGCAATGACCCCACCATGGCACCGCTGAAGCTGCCCACAACGCCACCTGTGCTGGCGCGTTCATACATATCGGAGGCGGTTTCTTCTGTATGGGCAGAGCGGGCATTGATCGCTTCCATCATCTGGTTACGATCGGCAATGTCGGGATATTTCTCACGCAGGCGCATCACTTCGTTTTCGAATTCATCGATCGCGCCCTGGCGCGTGTCCTGCATCAGACCGGGGACGATTTCATCACCCGGCAATAACGGCACCGATGTAATGGGATTTTCCAGACGCTTGCCTGTCTTGGCCTCGATATCCTTGATACGGTCGGCATAGCCTTGCCCGTATAAAATATATTCCGACGATCCGTTATTGTTCAAAACCTGATCTTTACGCGCAGCCTCGAAATTCTCGGCAATGCCCGTTTCGGGGCCTTGTGAAAGCTCCGGGTTTATGCGCGTTGCGACGCGCTCCTGCGCTGGCCAAAAACCGCTCATCGTTTACCCCGCATCTTCATCAGATCTATTTCAAACACTCCGTCAGGCTGCGTTGGACTTTGAACAAAAGTCGGAGGCCCTTTGGCGGGATTGGTCGTGCTGATCACATAACGGCCGGGGCCGGAGCTGATCAGATAGGATTTCTTCAAATCATCCAGATCGAAAATCTCGTCGTTCTGGTGAAGCCCTACTCCATAACCAACACTGGCCTTTACCAGCTGGGTTTCTGTCATGCCATCAATCGTGGCCTCGAACATATCTTGCGTCATATCGGGCGGCAATATGATTTTATGGCCGCGCTTTTGTGTCACAATACCGCCATATGTATTGCCATTGCGATCGCTCCAGCGTCCGGCGGCCTCTTGCAAGGATTTCTCGTACAAATCTTTGTCGAAATCATCGCGTGTTAATCCCTGCCGCAGCGCCTTGGCTGTGTAAATCTTTTCGGCCGTATCCAGCACGGCGGCCTGTGCGCCCGCTGCGAAGCCATACGCATTGCCAAGCGCATCGCCCTGCACGCTGCGCACCTGTCCGTTATCGGACAACAATTTTGCACCGCCCGCGATCGCGGCATCGCCGGCCGCAAAATCGCGCGCCGTTGTGCCGTGTGCGGGGTTTTGTGCCAGCAAGCCGCCGATATTGGCTAAAGAAGAAGAGACTTTCGATAAATCCTCGAATGCATATATGGCATCATCCCCGAAGCCGTCTTGAATGGTTGCAATCATGCCGGCGCGTTGATCGGCGGGTGCCTGATCCCAGCCCGCCTTGAAGGCGTCAATCTCTTCGTCGGTCATAAGCGGCGGCCGAATGTTATAATATGTGCTGACTGTATCGGCCGCTTTGCCGCGCTTTTGCAGGCTTTCAGGATCATCAAAACTGATCGGCTCCAATGCAACGACGCCTGTGCGGTTTGCCCAGGACAAAGGATCACGATTGATCTCGGTCGTCATATTGGACAAAAGCTTTTCGGCCAGCTCCATGCGCTTGATAGCTTGCGGCGTGGCGCGCGCGCCTTTTTCGTTCAGGGCGGCGTAACCTTCATTAATGACGCTTTGCAGCTGATCGGGGCGCAGCTGGCGCGCCTGATCCTGAAAGGTCATAAGCGAACGCGCCTCACGCACCTCCGCGACCGCGTTCGGATCACCGGCAAGCGATGCCTGCACTTCCAGATTTTCCAGCACATCATCGCCCGGATTAAATCCCTTTTCAATCATGGAAGTCGCAGTTTTAATTTGCTTGCTTACACCAGCCGCGCGGCCATTCTGATCGGCCTCGATGCGGTTGATTTCGGCGCGCATGCGACCGCGCAGGCGGTCATATTGGTCAAGATCGAAATCACTTTCACCAGAAGAAAACTCGGCATCGAACGCCCGCAGGATATTACCCTTTTCGCCCAGACCTTGCGCCTGGATAAACTTGCCGATCACCCGGGCCTCGCGCGCGCTGTCTGCGGTACTCATGACAAGTTTCTGGATATCCTCCACGCCATACGCCCCCGCGCGTGTCGGATCGGCGGGATATTCCACGCCGTCAAATTCGAAAGCGCCTTTCGGCCCTTGCCGTAAGACAAAGCCTTTCATGTCCTCGATCTCTTGCGCCATTGCAACGGCGGCCTGTTGATCGTTTTCGGACAATATCGCCAGCTTTTCTATCGACTTGCGGCGGGCCTCGATATTGGACAAGGCGGATGCACGATCGGCATCGATCTGCAAGCGTTCCTGCCGCCCCTTGGCATCACTGATATAGGCCGCCGACACGCGGTCGAAACTCAAGCCGAAATCGGTTTTTACTTCTTCAGGCAAATTGGAAGTTTGAATGCCGTTTTTATATTTTGCCAGCTCCTTTTCCAACGCCGCCGGATTGTCCTTGTGTGTCTGATATATTTCATCGGCGCTAATGCGGCCCTGCGTATCATGGCGCGCGATCATCGAGCGTGAAGCAGCGGCATCAAAACTACGCCCCCGGATTGTCGCATCACGGCGCAGCTGCACATCTTCACGCGCACCCGCGGCCATGCCCGCCGCTTGACCTTCATCGGCCGCCATCACATCAAGGCGGTTTTCAAGCCGAGAGGACACGGCCGAGAAATTGCGCGCAAGGGCTTCCATAGGCTCGCCAGCATTGCGCGCCGCGGCGGAGGTTGTGGAATAACGTACCTGTGTTACACCGCCCGCAACGCCTGTATTGCGATCGATGCCCTGTATTGGCGATCCTTGTCCTGTACGATTAACCACGGGCAATCCTCCGATCGATCAATCCGGCCACGGTGCCGAGAGCATTGATAGAACCTGCGCGTTTTACATTTTTCGCCTCGGCCGCGCCGCGCGTGAGAATATTGGCGGCATCGGTACGGCGCGCCGCCGCCTGCCTGCGCAATGCCAAACGGTTGGCATCGGCATCACTTTCCACGGTTTTGCGCTTTTTATTCGCCAAATTGGTCAGGTTTGCTTCGGACGCGGCAGGCGTGCCGAAACTTGTATCGACGCCATTGGCGGCAAAACTCACACGGTTGGCCGCGATCGTTTGCAATAGATCATCCATGATCAAATTGGCCTCTTGCTTGCCGCGCAACATCATGCGATCGCTTTCGATATCGGCTTCCTGCGCATCAAATCCTGCGGCGGCCGAAGCGGCGCTTGCATCCAGATTGATTGCCTCCGCCTGTTCACGCGCGCCAAAATAGCTTGCGCCGGCACTGGCCATTGTCAGGCCGGTTGACAGGGTAGACATGACATTAAAGCCGCTACTTTCGCCGCCGCCTGTGAAAACTTCGGTTGCCTGGGCGATAGTCGGCCTTAAAAATCCGGCCACGCGGTTGACTATTCCGGTCATACATTCACCTCCCGCGTGATCCCCAATAATGTAAACGGCCCCGCGTTCGGGCGGCGGAACTTAACAGGCGCGCCGACTTCCATGCCCGCGAAACCCTCTTCTTCCGTTTCGCCCGTATAAAGCAAATCCAGCGCGCTTTTATCCAACACATTGCCGCGGTCGGTTTGCTGTAAGGCGACGGGCTGCCAATTGCCGCCATTGACTTGCAGCTCGATGCCGATCGTGCGGTATAAATTCAAGATTAAATTAACGACCTGCATTTCAATCGCCGACAATGTTTGTTCTTCAGCAACGCGGAACGGCATCAGCTCCCCGGACACTTCGAACTGGAACCCGTATTGGATTTCGATATCGGCAGGCTCGGCCAATGTTATTTCGCCGCCGCTCACGGTATAAGCCGTTTCCTTGAATGTACCATCGACAAAGGTGAATATTTCTTCCCCTTCAAGATGATCCAGCCCCGTGACAACACTTTCCAAAATGGCAATGCGCACGATATCGCCTTTTGCAATATTTTCAGCCAAGGCCGCGGATAAGGTCACGGTTTTGGTGATCAGATTGACGGAAAAATCAGACGCGTCTAGCTGCGCGCCGTTAATGCGCACGGCGATTTCGGCTGTGGTTGCCGGGCTTGTGAAAGTATAGATATAATCTTCCTGCCCCGCCGTTGCCGCCGTCAGGCTTTCCGCGGTCATGGTGATAATACCGCCGCAATCCAGATATAAATCTTTATTCCACATTTCGACAAAACGCCGCGGCGTGCCATTGATTAGACGCTCGGTCACGAAATAGACGCGGCGCTTCTTATCGATGCCAACGGATAGAAATTTATCAACATCACGAAGCGCCATTGGCACCATGGCGTTGACTTTATCCTCGCGCAAAATGGTGAAGGCAACCGCGCTGCCGTCTTCATTCACCAACAAACCCAGATCATTTTCATCGGTGTTTTTGGCCTTGCGGAAATCATAATCGACCGGATTTTTAATCAAATGGCCGGACAGCTTGGACAGCAGATTGGTTTTATAATCAGAGGCCAGCGTTTCATCCGGGACGAATTCCTGCAAAGATGTGCCGATTTCACGGTCGTCGTCTTCCTGGTCTTTTACGCCTTGCACGAATACGATACCGCCCTGCACGCGCTTGGCCTTCAGCCCCTCTTTGGATCCGGCATCGGTCGTAAATTTCGGGAAGGACTCTTCGTCCAGCTTTGTCGTCGGGATAAACGCCTCGCCGTCATTGGTCAGCAACGTCACATTACGCCCGACAATAATATCGTAAATCGCGCCGACCTGATCGCTTTCCGCACGGAACAACAGCGCCTTGTCGGGCGCGTCCTTGTTGATATCAAAATTGAAATAGTCGCTATTGACGCTCATCATGATCGCGTCGGGAATGCCGAGCGTTCCGCCCATGATCAGGCGTGATTGGTGGAACACCCCGCAGCGGGGCCAGCCGCGCGTATCGCTCATGATGTCTTCGCCCGGAGGCTGGCCCCGCGTGGTGCGGGAAACGGATATGACTGCCGTGCCCTTCATTACGCCAGAGGACATTTCCAGCCATGGTTTTTTTCCATCATCCCCGCCGAATGTAACCGCAAACCCATTACCGGATGCATCAGCGACCGTTATGCCATCGGCCGATGTATTTTCCAGCGCGCGCAAAGCGTTTTGTATAGCTGTGGCCGTCGCGCTGCGCGATCCGCCGACACTGATCGTTTGCGTGCGATACCCTTCCAGCAATAGCGTGAATTTATCGCCCGAGGTCGTCAGGACACCGCCGTCATTGATTGTCTGCACTTCATCAACGCCGCCCGTGCCGGCGCCGTAATCATATTTAGGGATATTGGTGAATTCCTGATAACGGAAATCGAATTCATCATCGCCGCCCTGGCGGAACACGCGCCACGGCTGGACGTTCTTTTGAAAAATCAACATCGTGTCGAGGCTTTGGGTGTAGTTGATCAGCGGCAATTGCGCCGATAGATGCGGGATCGAGATTGAACCGAAATAATCCGCGCCGCGCAATACGTCGATATTACGATCGGACGCCACCATCATATAAGCTTCTTGTGTCGAATACGCAAAAGGGATAAGGCGCGCGCCGGACAGCGTTGCCGTGCCCGCCCAGAATTTCAATTCGCCGATCGATGGCGCGGCCGCGATATCAGTATCGCCAATACGAACCACACGCCAATATTGCGCCGTTACGGCGCCGCCTGCGCCGGACAAACGGCGTGAACGATCCGCCGCGTCAATATTAAAGGCGCTGCCGAAATTGCTCCAGGCACTATTGTCGGCGCTGTATTGGACGAACATTTCGCCGTCCAGATTGAGACTGTCCAGTTTGTAGTTGATCACATCGATCGCCGTGACCGCTTGGGGCGCTGCAAATTCAACATGGGCAATCACGAAAGGGTTGGTCGTATCCAGATCACTGGTTGCAAGGCTCACCGTTTCGGCGTTGCCGTCGTATAAATTGCCCGCTGTGCCGCCATTGGGGACGGTTACGGTTGCCGCGGAAAGGTCAATCGCGCCCAGAACGGGCGGTAATTCTCGCACATACTGCAAAGCGGGACGATCGGTCGCGCCGCCTTGGGGAATGATAATCAGGTTTTTGCCGTCCTTCAGCCCGTTATAGTAAAAAACAATATCCTCGCGCGCGGCCAACTTCGGATCGAGAACACCCGCGGTAAAATTCGTTTGCAGCTGCCTATAATTTGCCATTAAAACACCAATCCCGTTAGAGGATCACCGTTTTGCACAAAGCTTTTCATAGGCGCAGAGCGGGCATCGATATTCTTGGCGATCTTATAAAGCCCGCTTTCACCGCCTAAGCGCGCATCGCCATAAGCCTCGATGCGCAGCTCGGCCGCCAGATCGGGCTTATTGACTTGGGGCGTGGTTGCCAGGCGCGCCGCGAAGACAACGGCCAGCAG
>Ga0098074_1000347_pt1 | contig 33828 bp, 30 predicted proteins | sample 32_taG_FD_75064 | JGI IMG/M metagenome (GOLD analysis project Ga0098074, IMG submission 75064) | Marine viral communities from the Gulf of Mexico - 32_GoM_OMZ_CsCl metaG | ecosystem: Environmental > Aquatic > Marine > Oceanic | place: Atlantic Ocean: Gulf of Mexico | collected 2015-07-12 | reverse complement strand
TACTCGAAGGTGATAAGAATAAATCAATCCAAGCATGGAAGTTTGAATGGTACCTTGTCCTTGAACGTCATGTGTAGCTAAAACACCAATACCACCAGAAATATTTTTGAAGTATTGATCGTAACCAAATGCATACGTAACGTAGTTACCTGATAAGCTTGGCCATTCGTTTCTGTAGTTTCCTGCAAAACGAGCACAACCATGAGAACCGGCAAAAGCTGGATTCAGATAGATTGGGTTGGCATAAAATTGCGTAAACGTCGGATCTTGTGCATTTGCTTGTAAAGCAAAGAAACACAATAGTCCAGATGCCATTAATCGCTTTATTCCTTTCATTAATTCTGCGAATTATAAATAATAACTATGAATTCTGATTTACTATAACGCAAAATTCACAATTAGGTTACAAATATTGTAATTCGCTTATAATAATCAAAGAATAGTTGCGTTTTTTTAGTGAACTATTATAAATCTTAAAGATATTTGCAGAATGAATTTTTATCTGTTATCGTTGAAAAGAAGTGTTTTATTTGCTGTATTCCTTAGTGTTGCTTCAGTTTTGAATGCTCAAAATATTTTGGAAGTTCCTGTAGAATGGACAAATTCTGTTAAGACTGAATATAACGGTGTTGAAATATTAACTCCTTGTATAAAAAATCAGGGTAATAATAACTTTAAACCGAACGTCAATTTTCATCAAGAAGTATCCGCAAAGTTTTCTGCGAGATTAGAGGTGCAGTCCATTTCTACAGTTGCGGCTACAAAGGTAGATTTGGATCACATTGAGCGTTTCAATATTGAAATACCTTCTGTTCTTGAGGGCGAAATGAAAGTAACAAACGGTGCGGGAAAGCGATACATCTCCGTGAACTTTTTGCCGTATATTAAAGAACAAGGACAAATTAAACGTATTTCGAGTCTTATATTAAATGTCATTCCTCAATCTGTGGCAACTGCGAGTCACGCTAAATCTTTTGCAAGTGAGTCAGTTTTGCGACAAGGTACCGGTGATTGGTATAAAATTTCTGTTGATAAAGATGGTGTGTATAAAATTGACAAAGCATTTTTAGAGTCTTTGGGGATTGACATTGCAACATTGAATCCTCAATCCATTAACATCTATGGAAATGCTGATGGAAAATTACCTGAATTAAATAGTGTTTATCGAACGGATGACTTGGCATTGAATTCAATTTATGTCGAGGGTGAGAGCGACGGTGTTTTTGACGATGCTGATTATATTTTGTTTTATGGTTGGGGGCCTGATCGTTGGTATGGACAAATGAATGGTACGTATGAGCAGGATAAGAATATTTACTCTAGAGTTGCTTGCTATTTTATCAACGTCAATCCAACAAATGTACCAGCTAGAATTCAAAACAATGTTGTTTCTCCAGGTGCACCAACTCACAACATAACAAGTTATTCATTCAAAGCCATTCACGAAATTGATGCTGTTAACATGGTTTCAGCTGGTCAGAGATGGTATGGGGAAGTATTCGATATTGATTTAACTAGAAATTTTAATTTTCAAGTTCCGAATGCTGAACCTGGGTTTGCTTCATCATTTAAAGCAACAATAGCTTCCAATAATTCGGAGCCAAATGTGTCGTTTGCTTCACAACGCTACGTTTTGAATGGAACAACTTTGTTGACTACTTCGTTGCCGACAACTCCCGACTGGGGAAGATCAACCAACACAATGCCTTTTACCAGTGGAAGTTCAAATTTAAATTTGACAATCACAATTACTCGAAATTCACCGAATGTGTTAACATACTTGGACCGAATTGTTCTGAATACGCGCAGAAAACTTGTGTTTACAGATAATCAATTTAATTTTTCTGATTTGTCAACTGCAGGGCCAGGAAATAAAGGTGCTTTTACGATAACAGGTTTCCCATCTACAGGATTTGTTTGGAATGTTTCTGACCGACACAACCCGATGTTGATTCAAGGTACGTTAACAGGATCTGATTATTCGTTTGAAGCGAACATGGATACAATTACTGAATTTGTAGCTTCAGATGGAACAAATTTCTTTGCGCCAAAAAGAATTGGAGTAGTGGAGCCACAAAATCTACATGCATTGGAACAAGCGAAGTATTTGCTTGTAACAAACAAAGCCTTTTTAGGGCAGGCGAATCGTTTAGCGGATTTACATCGTTCGAATGGAACAAGCGTACATGTTGTAACGACTGAGCAGATATTCAATGAATTTAGTTCAGGAAGTTTAGATCCAACAGCCATTCGCATGTTTGCGAAGATGTTTTATGATCGTGCAATAAGTCAACCTGGTACTGAACCTTTGTATTTGTGTTTGTTTGGTGATGGAACTTTTGACCCAATTGGAAGAATTTCAGGAAATAATAATTATGTTCCTACTTTTCAGGTTGTTGGAGCCAACTCAGCAGAGCACTACATTCATAATATTGTCACAGATGATTACTTTGGAATGTTAGATGACAATGAAGCAATTTCAAGTGCAGACAAAGTGGATATTGGAGTTGGTAGATTGTTAATTTCTGACAATCAAATGGCAAAAGAACAAGTGGACAAAATTGAACACTACATGAGAAATGGATCAACTCTTTTTGCTGCAAACAATTTGAATTGTGTTGATGGTGTTTCAACTTCTACATTTGGTGATTGGCGAACTAAGAATGTTGGAATTGGTGATGATGAAGATTATTTTGTTGTCAATGATTTAGAGCCAACGTATAACTACTTGAAAGCAAATCACAAAGAAATCAATGTCGATAAATTGTATTTAGATGCTTATCCTAGAACTGTTACTGCGGGAGGATATCGTTTCCCTCAAGTGTTCGATGCAATTACTAATCGTTTTGAAAGTGGGGCTTTGGTCATTAATTATGTTGGTCATGGTGGTGAAGTTGGTTTAGCAGATGAGCGCATTGTTACAATCCCTCAAATTCAAGCATTGACAAATATCGATAATTTGCCGTTGGTTGTTTCTGCAACATGTGAGTTTACAAAATTTGATGATCCTTCCAGAGTTTCTGCCGGAGAATGGGTGGCACTTAATCCAACAGGTGGTGGAATTGCGTTGATGACAACGACTCGATCTGTTTACTATACAGTAAATTCAAATACGGTAGAGGAATTTTACAATACTGTTTTTGAACGAAAAGCTGATTTTAGTCCGCAAACATTTGGGGAGATAACAATGAACACTAAAATAAATGTCAATGATGGTGACAATAAAATGGCCTTTTGTTTGATAGGTGACCCTGGATTAACACTGGCTTTGCCGCGCTACAAAGTTGTTTTAGATAGTGTGAATGGTCTAGCTCCAAGCGTTGAAATGGATACCATTCAAGCGTTGAGTAAAGTTGTAGTGAAAGCACATATTGAGGATTTTTCAGGAAATGTACTAACCAATTTTAACGGAGTCGCAACTCCATCTTTATACGATAAACCAAAGCAACTTCAAACTTTAGGTCAAAATATTGGTAAAACAACTGTGGTTCCTTTTGAATTGCAACGCAATGTCATTTATAGAGGGAAGGCAAGTGTTGTTAATGGCTATTTTGATTTTGAATTCATAACACCTAAAGATATCGATTACTCCTACGGTAATGGTAAGTTTAGCTTGTATGCGAATAGTAATTCAACAGACGGAATTGGTGAGGAAGCAAGAGTGATAGTTGGTGGTGTAAATCCTAATGGTTTAGATGACAATGTTGGACCTGTGATTGACCTTTATTTAAACAGTGAAAATTTTGTGAACGGTGGAATTACAAACGAAACCCCATTTCTAATTGCGAAAATTTTCGATGACAATGGAGTGAATACTGTTGGGAATGGAATTGGTCATGATGTAACGGTCATTATTGATGGCAAGACTTCTGATCCTATTGTTCTAAACGAATATTATTCTGCCGATTTGGATACTTATCAATCAGGTGAAATACGTTATCAATTCAAGGAATTGGAAGCTGGACCGCATACGATTGTATTGAAAGTGTGGGATGTGAATAACAATTCATCTGAGGAGCGTTTGGAGTTTGTGGTACAAGAAAATCAAGAATTAAAATTAGATCATGTATTGAACTATCCAAACCCTTTTACAACAAGCACAGAGTTCTATTTTGAGCACAACCAATGTTGTACAGATTTGGAATCACAAGTTCAGATTTTTACGATTACCGGTAAATTGGTCAAAACAATTAATACCTTGGTGAATACATCAGGCTATCGTTCGGATCCAATTCCGTGGGATGGTAAAGATGAATTTGGTGATCAATTGGCAAAAGGGGTTTATGTGTACCGTTTGAAAGTGAAAACTCCAGAAGGAATGACCGCTGAAAAATTGGAAAAATTGGTTTTATTACGATAAGCATACAATAAAGGTTTGACATTTACGTATATTTGCCAGCAATAAATTATTTAATGATAGAAATGAGAAGATTAGTAATAGGATGTTTATCCTTGTCTCTAAGTACTATAGCGTTAGGTCAGCAAGGTGCTGGTGGAAGTGGAGCATCTGACGATGATTTACAATTAAATACAATCACAACAGCATTGCCATTTATGGGAATTACTCCAGATTCTAGAGCTGGTGGAATGGGAGATGCAGGAACGGCATTAAGTGGGAATTCTTCTTCTATATATTGGAATACTTCCATGTTGATATTTGCTGAAGACAAGTCAGAAGTAAGTATTTCTTATACTCCATGGTTGCGAAGTTTAACAAACGATATTCATCTATCTTATTTGTCGGGTTACTCAAAATTGGGCGATCGACATGTGATTGGTGGAGCAATGCGTTATTTTAGCTTAGGATCTATCACATTTACCGATCAAACTGGAAATTATATCCGTGAAGACAAGCCAAGTGAATTTGAATTTACAGGTTCGTACGGGTTTAGATTGGGTAGAAAAACAAGTATTGGATTGAATGGAAAGTTTGCGTATTCAAATTTGACAGGTGGTTTGCCTGTAGAAGGTGTTGATACAAAGGCAGCTATTGCTGGAGCGGCAGATGTGTCGTTTACTTATTTCAATGATGAAGCACGAATCGGAAAAACGAAAGGTGTATATACTTTTGCGGCAACGATCAACAACTTAGGAAATAAAGTAGCGTATTCAAGTACTCAAAACCGTGATTTTATTCCAATGAACTTGAAAATTGGAAACTCTTTCAAAGCACAATTTGATAAGTACAATAGTTTAACTTTTGCGGTGGATCTTCAAAAATTGTTGGTTCCAACTCCAGCGTATTACGATCTTGTTGATAGTAACTACGTATTGGTTGCAGGTAAATCTGGAGATGTTGGGGTCATTAAAGGGTTGACGCAATCTTTCTACGACGCACCAGGTGTTCCAGTAAGAGATGCGAATGGTGACTATGTGCAAAATGCGGACGGATCTTACCAAATTGAGAAAGGATCTGTGTTCAAGGAAGAGTTGCGTGAGATTAACATTGCCGTTGGATTAGAATACTGGTATAATAACTTATTCGCTTTGCGTGGAGGTTATTTCTATGAAAATAAAACGAAAGGAAATCGTCAGTACTTCAATGTTGGAATTGGATTGAAATACAACAATTTTGGATTGGACTTTTCATACTTAGCAGCAGTCGGAGGAAGAAACTCTCCTTTAGCGAATACATTGAGATTCACATTGAGATTCACGTTTGGTGATAAAAAAGTATCAAGTTCTGATAAGCCAGAATAAATGGATGTTCGAATAGGGTTTGGTGTTGATGTTCATCAACTGGTGGAAGGTCGAGACTTATTTCTTGGAGGAAAAAAAATTGAATCTGACCTTGGAGCACTTGGTCATTCTGATGCAGATGTTTTGCTGCACGCAATTTGCGATGCATTGCTAGGCGCGTTGAACTTAAGAGATATCGGGTTTCATTTTTCAGACACTGATCCACAGTACAAAGGAATTGACAGTAAAATTTTGCTGAAAAACGTCTACGGTTTGATTCAAGAAAAGGGTTATTCTATCGGAAACATGGATTGTACTGTAATCCTCGAAAAACCAAAAGTAAATCCACACATTGAAGAAATGCAGTCTATTATTGCAAGTATCCTTCACTGTGAAAATGATAGAGTTTCCATAAAGGCAACTACACACGAAAAAGTCGATTCATTTGGTGAGCGAAGAGCTGTTAAAGCTTATGCAGTTTGTTTATTGCAAAAATGATTATTGAATCGTCCCAGAGATGTTTGGATTGTCAATGCGATACTCATTGAGATCGTATATTTTGTTTCAAGATTATCCACAACAAATTTTCAAAACTTTAGGCAATCGGTTTTAATGCCTTAAAACCTTTCCTTATATTTGCCTTTCAAAATAGAATTATGAAAGTAAACTCTACATATTCAACAAAAGAAGAATTATTAGCATTGTACAACAAGCCATTATTGGAGTTGGTTTTTGAAGCTGCCACGGTTCATCGTCAGTTTCACAATCCAAGAGAAGTACAAATGTCTTCACTTTTAAGTATTAAAACAGGTGGCTGCCCAGAAGATTGCGGGTATTGTCCACAAGCAGCACGCTACCATACAGATGTTGATGCACATAAATTAATGTCAGTTGAATCTGTCATTGAACAAGCAAAAAATGCTAAAATCAATGGTTCTTCTCGTTTGTGCATGGGAGCAGCTTGGAGAGAAGTTCGCGACAATAAAGATTTTGATAATGTCATTGAAATGGTGCAAGCCGTGAATGATTTAGACATGGAAGTTTGTTGTACTTTGGGTATGATGAATGAAGAGCAGGCAAAGCGTTTAAAAGATGCTGGATTGTTTGCCTACAATCATAATTTAGATACTTCAGCAGATTACTACGATGACGTGATTTCAACGCGTGAATATGAAGATCGATTGAATACTATCGATAATGCGCGTAAAGCAGGGATTTCAGTTTGTTCAGGTGGAATTATTGGAATGGGAGAAGCAGTTGAAGATCGTATTGGTCTTTTAATGAGTTACATGGAAATGGAAAATCCACCAGAATCTATTCCAATTAATGCATTAGTTGCAGTAGAAGGTACGCCAATGGCAGATCAAAAACCAATTGAACAATGGGAAATGATTCGTATGGTTGCAACAACACGTATTGCATTCCCTCAATCTGTTGTACGTTTGTCTGCAGGTAGAACAAAAATGTCAATGGAAGGACAAGCATTGTGTTTCATGGCTGGAGCAGGGTCTATTTTTGCTGGAGATAAGTTATTGACAACTCCTAATCCTGAATTCAATGAAGACAAAGAAATGTTTGAAATTTTAGGGTTGATTCCAAGTGAACCTTTCAAAGATGGGGAGAAACCAGTTTCAAAACCAGATGCAAAAATTGAAGAGCGTAAAGCAAAAGAAGCACAAAGAGCTGCAGAATTAGAAGTAGCTAGAGCGAAAGTTCAAGACGTAAATTTTCAACCAAGAAAGGTTACAACTGTGTAAGCAAGTGATTCAAAAATTACTAGATAAATTAAATAAAAGAAAAGAAGAGGGAACATTTCGTTCCCTTTCTTTATTTACAGGAATTGATTTTTGGTCCAATGATTACTTAGGATTGTCTGATGTGCCGATGAATCTCTCAAAAATTACTCAATACGGTTCTACTGGTTCACGGTTGATTTCTGGGAATTCTTCCATTGCCGAAAAATGCGAAGAACAAATTGCAGTTCATTTTAATGCAGAAGCGGCTTTGGTGTATAACTCTGGTTATGACGCAAATCTTGGGTTTTTTAGCAGTGTTCCGCAAAAAGGAGACCTCGTGATTTACGATGTTGATATCCACGCAAGTGTTAGAGATGGTGTGCGCTTAAGCTTTGCAAAAACTGTCTCTTTTGCACATAATTCATTGGAAGACCTCGAAAAGAAATTGCAACTGGCTGCAGAAACAAAATACGTTGCCATTGAATCATTGTATTCCATGCGCGGTGATTTTGCTCCAATCCTAGCCATTGTTCATTTATGTGAAAAATATGGTGCGTATTTAATTGTAGATGAAGCGCATTCAGGTGGAATCTTTGGTGAAAATGGAAAAGGGTTGATTCATGGATTGGGACTTGAAAATCGTGTGTTTGCGCGACTGATTACATTCGGTAAAGCATATGGATGCCATGGCGCTGCAGTAGTTACTTCGCAATTCATGAAGGATTATTTGGTGAATTTTTCTCGTTCTTTCATTTATTCTACAGCACTTCCTGGTGAAAGTTATGAGCGAATATCGAAAGTAATATCCTGTCATGAGTTGGAAATTGAAAGAACAAAACTGATAGATAATTGTATTCATTTCAGATCATTGATCAATGATTGTTCTTTCGAAATTGAATCTGAACCAAATTCTCCCATCCAGTTTATCGTTTTAGGTTCTGTGGAAAAGACCATTCAAATTGCCCAAAAACTGCGTTCAAATAATTTTCTAACAAAAGAAATTGTATCCCCAACTGTAGCAAAAGGTAGGGAAGGAATACGAATTTGTATACACAGCAATAACACTTTTGAAGAAATAAATGAGTTAGTGCAACTATTAGTTCATTAGGAGCGTCTCTTGCTGTAATTATTGAATACTTAACGATGCCTTAGCAATCTGTTTATTTTTTAATTCATGGAAATTAATTAAAGTAATTGCCTTACATTTGTTAAGTTATTTTAAAGAAACCTATTTTAACTTTTGAAGAATGAAATATTTTAAACTACTGCTATTTGTTGCATTTTGCATCAGTTCTAGTCAATTAAAGGCTCAAAATGTGTCTCGTGAAAAGATAGATTTTACGGCGAAGTCTTGGACATCTTACTTACAAAATGATCAGGTTGCTATTGATTATAAATTTGCAGCATGTAGTCAGGAAATTGGGTACAATCAGCAAAAATTATTGTTACGTATTACCAATACAAGTTCAGAAGCAATAACGATTTCATGGCATACAATCTTGGAATACAATGGAGAATGTAAAACATGTAATTATCCTGACGAATATGGTTATTCAATAACAATTCAACCAAATGAGACGGTTGAAGGAGATTGTTCCTTGGAATACAGACATGAATTAACTTTTTTCTCGAAGTTTGTTGATCAACGCTACAAAGGAGTTCCTGCTGAATTAACAGGATTCGAAATGAGAAATCTATCAATCACTACTACTCAAAAATAATTAGGATGAAAAATTTTGTATATAAACTAGCATTTGCTTTCTGTGCAATAATTATCACAAATGCTACCATTGCACAAACGTGTTCTGATGGAATCCAAAATGGGGATGAAACTGGAATTGATTGTGGAGGATCATTTTGTGCACCATGTAATGTGCCTTGTAATGTCGATCTAAGTTATTCTATTGCTTATCAAGCTGGAGGTTGTTGTACCTATGTTTTAGATATGGATGACTCATTTGGTGATGGTTGGAATGGTGCGTCAATGAACGTGGTTGTTAATGGTGTGACGTATGGACCATATTCAGCTACAGGTTCAGGAACAAATGTCAATATTCCAGTTTGTCAAGGTGAATCAATTGTGGTTAACTATTTAACTGCAGGAAGTTATCCTTCGGAAGTATCATACTCTCTGATTGATCCACAAGGAAATGTTGTGTTTCAAGCTGGACCGAGTCCAACTGTAGGAAATGGAGTGTTTAACGGTTCTGGATCTTGTCTTTCTCCAATTCCTTTAAACTGTAACGGAGGTGAAGTAGTTTTAGTGGCAGATGGACAAGGAGCATCTTTCCCTGCAATTAATAACGATTTTGACCCAGGAAACCCTGGGCCAGGTTGGAATTCAAGTATTACTGCTCAATTTAATAATCCATGTGATCCTTCCATTGATGGAGGAACTTACTTATGGATGGGAAATACAGCGCCACATCCACGTATCTTGGAAACAGTAGACTTAGATTTGTCATGTGGTGGAACTATTTGTTTTTACTTGGATTTTGCAACACAGGGACAAGCGTCTCCATGTGAAGGAATTGACTTAGCAAATGAAGGAGTTTTCTTGGATTTCAGTACAAATGGTGGAGCGTCTTGGACAAATATTGAATATTTTGGTCCAGCAGGTGTTGGGAACAATACTAATTCTGGTGGTACAAACCCACAAATGACATCTTGGAATCAGTATTGTTATGATTTACCTCCTGGTGCATTTAGTGCAAATACGCGTATTCGTTGGGCACAAACGGGTTCTTCTGGAATTGGAAATGACCATTGGGGAATTGACAACGTAACGATTTTAACTCCGCTTAACTGTTCGGTACCTTATTACTATGATTATGTTGAGATTCCAGGATCTCCAAACAATGATACTGAAAATGTAGTGCTAACATCAGATAGTACTTTCAATGTAATTTATACGAATGGAACGGATTCTTGTCAAACTTCCATTAACATTGTTTTACCTCCATGTGTCTGTCCTGAAGCTTCAATTAGTGGTGGTGGACAATACTGTACGGGAGATAGTATCCCAGCTGTCATTTTCACAGTAGTAGATGGATTGTATCCAATCGTGTTGGAATATGCAATCGACGGTGTAACACAACCACCTTTGACATTCTCGAATTCTGGAGATACTTTATTATTGCCAGCTGAAGGAGATTACACACTTGTTTCTGTCAGCGATGGAAATAGTTGTAGTGGTGTGATTTCATCCAACACTGTGTCGGTGATTGAAAATACTATTCCTGTTTATACTGATATGACTGGAGGTGGTACATATTGTGCCGGTGATCAAGTTGATCCAATTCTTGTTTCAGCAACGAATGCGACTCCATTAACTGTTTCTTATACTTACAATGGTGTTGCACAAACAAACGTTACTGGTACTTCACCAGTTTCCCTTGGAAGTATTGCTGGAACGTACATAGTGACAAGTGTTTCAAATGGTGTTTGTTCTGTTCCTGTAGCAGATACACAAGTCATCGTTGTTAACCCTATGCCAGTTTCTGTAGCAGGTGTGCTTCAAACTCCAATCTGTCAAGGTCAAACCTTGTCACTAAATGGTTCGCCATCTTCTGGTACAGTTCAATGGGTTGGACCAAATGGATTTACTTCAAGTGTGGAAGATCCAACAATTGCAAATGCTCAGCCAGCAGCAACTGGTTCTTACTATTACATTGTCAATGAAAACAATTGTATTGATACATCTAACGTGAACGTAGTCGTGATTCCTAATCCAGTTTTAAATGCCGGTCCAGACTTTACGGTGTGTGAGGACTCAGTTGTTACTATTACGGCAACTGGTGCAACGACATATTCTTGGAACAATGGAATTTCGAATGGTGTTCCGTTCACAGCAACTGGAACTACAACATATGTTGTTACAGGTACGTCAAATGGATGTAGTTCAACAGATACAATTGTTGTAACAGTGTTGCCAACTGTTTATGCTGATGGTTACTCAAGTATTAATAGTGGTTATGAACCATTGCCTGTGCAATTTCAGAATACAAGTGCGAATGGAACGTCATATATTTGGAATTATGGAGATGGTTATACTTTCCCAACTTCAAGTACAAGTTCTGTTGAGCATTTATATACGGAGCCAGGAACATATTATGTGACTTTAACAGCAACGAATGGATATTGTCAAGATACTTGGATGGATTCTATCATAGTGATTCCTTATCCGGCGATTGTAATCAATGTTCCGAATGTCTTTACTCCGAGTTCAGATGGTGTCAATGATATTTATTTCTTAGACATTCAAAATGCGATTTCTTTTGAAGCTACGATTGTGAATCGTTGGGGGAATGTTGTAGCTACCTTAACTCAGCCAAATGAAGGATGGAATGGTTACATCAACGGAAAATTAGCTGAAGATGGTGTTTATTTCATCACTTATAGAGCGGTAGGAATGGATCAAGAAATAGTTGAAGGACAAACGTTCTTCCATCTTGTTGCTCCTCACTAATCAAAGAACATTTAACAAAGAGCCTATTCGTCTGATGATGAATAGGCTTTTTTTATGCCCACATTTTTATTCGTACCTTGAAGCAAATCAAAAAAAATGCTAAAAGATTATTTCCTTTCATAAAAAATGATTTACTTTGAATTTCAAAGAACTTTTTAACTATATGGAAAGCAAACAACCTTTAGAAGATTTGAGAGAAATTCGCTCCTTAATGGAACGATCAACTCGTTTTATATCATTGAGTGGATTATCGGGTGTCTTGGCAGGTGTTTGGGCACTTGCTGGAGCGTTTGTTGCTCAGAAATCGATTAATGAGTTCTACTACACATCTACGAACCCAAACGATGCTTACAATACTCTTGTCTTACAGTTGCTCATTATTGCTACCATTGTTTTAATAGGCGCGATAACGTCGGCTTTTTTCTTTACCTATCGCAAAGCGAAAAAGGACAATGCGAAAATCTGGACAAAAACGTCTAAAAAATTATTGTTCAATTTATCCATTCCGCTCTTAACGGGTGGAATAGTGGTAGCCATTTTAATCGATTACCATTTATTTGCCTTCTTTGCACCGTTTACTTTGATTTTTTATGGTCTTGCCTGTGTCAATGCAAGTCACAATACCTTGACCGATATTCGGTATTTGGGAATTTCTGTCATCTTAGTGGGATTAATCAATTTGCTTTTCCTCGGATATGGTTTGTATTTTTGGGCCTTTGGTTTTGGAATCATGCACATTGTATATGGAACAATGATGTACTTCAAATATGAAAAATAGATGATTGAAGGCTTAAATAAACAGTTTGAAAGTAGGGTTCGCTTAGGCGTGATGGCCATATTATCGGTTAATGACTCCATTGATTTCAATGCTTTGAAGGATGAGTTAAATCTAACGGATGGAAATTTGGCAAGTCACATTACTGCTCTTGAAAAGAACCAATACATAGAAGTGAAGAAAGAATTTGTCGGGAAAAAGCCTCGTACAACTTATTCCATTACAGTCCTTGGAAAACTTGAATTTGAAAAGCATTTAGCGGCACTTGAAAAATTGCTCAAGAACTTAGATTAATATTTTTTTAACCTTATACTTTGAAATTCAAAGTACTTTTAATTTTGAAATTATGAAACAACAGAAATGGATGATCGTCTTAGCAGGAGCACTACTTTTAAACACAATGTATTGGCAAGAAGCACTTGGAATCAATGTTCTAATAACATTTATTTTTATTCTAGGTTCGAACTTCAAGTCAACTGGAGAGCTCTTGCGCACAAAAATGGGAGCAACGGTGATTGCTTGCTGCGCAATTGCGTGTTCAATGCTGGTCATACATAACTCTATTGTCAGTATGATTGCTTCGTTTACTTCTCTGATCATCCTTATTGGGTTTCTGCATTTTCCAAAATTGCGGACATCCTACAGTGCTTTATTGTCAGGTTTGATTGATGTGATTAAAGTTCCAGAAGTGTTCATTTCAGAATCAGATGATTTACAGTCAACAAAGAAAAAGCTCAATTTAAAGTTTGTTCGATTGGTACTCATTCCGTTGATCGTTTTTTGTGTATTTGTGGCCATTTTTTATGGTGCGAATCTCTATTTTAGAACAGCGATTGATGATCTGTTTTCAGGAATTGCCAATTTTTTCGAGCTTTTCTTTGAGCGAATTTCCATCCTTCGAATATTGTTCTTCTTTTTATGCTTTTTCATTAGTTCTTGGATTGTATTCAAAGGTGTACAACCGTTGTTAGAAAAATACGATATCGGTCAATCGGACTCTTTATTCAGAAAAAAACGTCAGCCATGGAATATTGGGGCAATCGCTGCAGGTAAACGTCCTCAATTTGGAGTATTGCGAACACTCGGACTTAAAAATGAGAATCTTTCTTCGTCACTTATGATTGTTGCTATCTGCTGCCTTTTGCTTCTAATAAATTGCATTGATATTGTGACCGTATGGTTCGGATATTCAGATGCAAGTACAACTAATTTTTCTCAAGAAGTGCATGAAGGTGTCAACTATTTAATTGCAAGTATTCTTTTATCTATCGCTATCTTATTGTACGTTTTTCGAGGGAATCAGAATTTTTACACTAGGAAAAAAAGATTGGTCCTTTGGGCAAATTTTTGGATGCTTCAAAATGCTATTTTAATCATTTCTGTAATCATTCGCAATTATTATTACATTTCTCATCAAGGCATAACACATAAGCGAATCGGTGTGTACATCTTTTTAATCATTGTCATTTTGGGGCTGATCAGCTTGTACCTCAAAATCAATAAATCAAAGTCATTTTATTTCATGTCGAAATTCAATTCTTGGTCGATATACCTAGTTTTGATCGCAATGACAACTGTAAATTGGGATTTATTCATCGTTCGTTACAATGTTCAACATCGCTCATCAATAGAAAAGGATCCTTATTATTTGTGTTCCTTGTCAGATGAAACCGTCTTGTATTTGTGGAAATCGAAAGCTGAATTGAATCAGTGGGAAGCAAAAAGTCATTATAGAAAAGACATTGTCACTCCAATCTTGGAGCGCAGAATTGCAAAGATCCAGCATGAACAATCGACCAACCAAAACCGAAGTTTTTTATCGTGGAATTACCGCTCGCATTGGATGAAGCAAGAATTGAAGGGAATTCCATATTTTCGGTATGATGAATATTTTCCTCAAGAAGAATACATTGAATTCTAGCAACAAATTCGCTGAGTCAATGCCACTTCATTTTATTGTGCCTTCCGCGCCATTGTGGTTTAAATTTGTATAACCACGGAGACACAGGAGTCACAAAGGATTTATACTTGCTGACACAGTGACTTTTCACGTTTCACTTCGAAAAGGTACAATCGGCGAGTTACATTTCAATTGTAGTAGACATTTGATTTCGTAGAAATTAAATTCACAGTGTCTAAACCATTTCCTCTACTTGTGCCTTCCGCGCCATTGTGGTTTAAATTTCTGTAACCACGGAGACACGGAAGTCACGAATTGTTTGCACTCACGTACACAGTGACTTTTCACGTTTCGCTTCGAAAAGGTACAATCTGCGAGTTACATTTCAATTCTATTAGATATTTGATTTCGTAGAAATTAAATTCACAGTGTCTAATCCATTTCCTTTTCTTGTGCCTTCCGCGTCCTTGTGGTTTCAATTCAATTAACCAAGGAGACACAAGAGTTACGAAGGATTTAATAATCCAACTCCCAAACGCTGTGATAGCCATTATTCGCTTCAATGAACGCTATCAGTCCTGAATAAAATGAATCATTGCCTAATGTGGCTGAATCTCCGATGATGAATAGTTGTTTTTTCGCTCGTGTCAAAGCAACATTCATTCTTCTGTAGTCTGCTAAGAATCCAATTTCTTGCTCCGAATTTGAGCGAACTAGTGAAATGATAATTGTCTCAGCTTCTTGACCTTGAAAACTATCAATGGTTGAGATGCGTGAGAAGTTTTGCAAGGTGTTTTTGGCTAAAAGCAATTGACCAGAATAGGGAGTGATAAACGATGTTTTCGTTGGGTCAATTCCATGTTCACTCACCAATTTGTTGACAAAATTCAATTCTTGTTCATTTGAAATGGAAAAAGAATGTTCATTGAATGCTTCGGTGTAATCAGCTCCTGCAGTATCGTAAAAGTAAATGGAAGTTTCGTTCTCAACTGTTGAAGAAAGTGATTTTAAACGACCTTCATAAAAGAATTGATTGGAATATTCAGCTATGCTCGAAGTCATCCTATATTGCGTGTCCAAGAAATTCGTCGGATGGTTGTTGATCAATAATTGTTCTAAAATCGACACTGAGAAACCTTTTTTCTCTGCTTCTCTCGAAATGACAGTAGGAGGTAGCTGAAATGGATCTCCTGCAAACACATAGCGTTGAGCAAAATCAAACAGCACCCAAGCCAAAGGTTCTAAACATTGTCCTGCTTCATCAATGATCAACACATCAAATTCATCGGGTTGAAAACCATTGTCGCACAATCCAATTGGCGTACCAATGATGACTTGTGCTTTCTCAAACAAGGTTTCTTCAAATGAATGTTGCAAAGTCTTAATTTCTGAACGAATGGATTTTACTTCTTGCATTAACAGTTTGCGCTGATCACGTTCCGCTTTGCCGAAATTACGTTTGTATTGATGCGACATTTTTCTGAGTTGCTCAGATCGAATGCGTAGATTCTTGATAGTCGTTTTTAACTTGGCTTCTTCCATTTTTCCTTCAATGGTGTAACCTTGGAGTCGTTCATCGACTTTAGTATTGTTTCCAACACGTAGAAAGTCGATTTTGGCTTGCTGATTGATTTTAGAACTAGCTAATTGTAGTCCGATATGATCAATCGCGGTATTGCTAGGAGCGGATATGAGTACACGTTTGTCACGTGCGACAAGTTGCTGCACTAACTCAACCAATGTTGTTGTCTTTCCTGTTCCTGGAGGACCATGTACAATTGTGATTTGCTGATCAATGAGTCCATTTTCTACGGCATTTTTTTGCGAATCATTCAATTGATGATTATTGAACGAAATGGTGGAAAGTTGTTTCTCCATAGGTTCATTCGATTGTTTTGAATGAATACTTTGAAACAATTGACTCAGTTTTTTCGAATCGGGAATGAGTTTCAATGATTTCAGCATCATGGTATTCGTTCGCTGATCTGGTACCAATTGAATACCAACTCCACGATCTTCGATCCAATCTGGAAAATCAGGTGCAAATAGTCGCACTTCACCTTTGTTTCCATCCAAGTAGAGTAACAAACCTTTCACTGGATCTTCATTATCGCAAATCAACTGAATGCTGGCACCATTTCTAAACGCATTGGATTCAGAAGGATAAAGTACAGAAAATGTTATTTCCGGATAATCAGCATAACCGTATGTTTTGCGATGTACTTTGATTGGTTGCAATAAAACACCTTCTGCTTTTAATTGTTTGTAATTTGCGCCTTGCTTGGAAGAGTATTTGTCTTCTTGCGCATCTGATTCCAATTGTACGTTGGCAATGAGTTGCGATAAATGAGGATGAAAATCGTTCATGATGCAAAAATATCATTTGTCGATAATCTAATGTGCAAATCAGATAATTACTTATCTTTCTGCTATCAAATTTGAAGCAATGCCTGAAAAGAAAAAGAGAAACCGAAAATTAATCGTTGGAATCTTCGCAACGCTATTTATTGTCCTCGGTTCCATTATTTATTTCCGCTATTATTATGTTTATAGTGAAGGTACGCGAGTTGGAATTCTGTATAAATTCTCTAAAAAAGGAGCTATTTTCAAAACCTATGAAGGAGAAATGGTCTTACCGGGCATCAAATTCCGTCAACAAAATTCAGGTGTTTCATCCAATATGTTTCTATTTTCTGTAGATGATGCTGTTTTGGCCGATTCACTCATGAATTGTCAAGGAATGGAAGTAGAACTGCATTACAGTCAATACAACGCTGGTTTACCTTGGCGTGGCGATACCTATGAAAATCAAGAGGGACAATACGTTGTTGATCGTTTGGTGAGGATCAAAAATGAAAGTCCGAATGGATATGGGTTGTAGAAATAACAATTAACAATTAAAAGTTAAAAGTTAAAAGTTAAAAATTAAAGGTGAAAGATTGATTTTAATCCATTAATTGATCAAATTCACGCACCACACGATTCATTGATGGTTGCAATCCAATTTCCTTTTTGAGATCTATGATTTGTTTCACCTCTTCTTTTATTTCAGGATAGATGCGAATAAATTGATTGATGATTTCCAATGAATACACATGAAGCGCAACATTATTGTCATTGTTTTTCAAATGTCCAATAACAGAATCTAATAATACTCCATCTTTGAATTTACTTATGGGCAAAAGACTGAGTGTTTTGCATAAATTCCTAAGCGTTGTTTGGTTCCTAGCAGCTAAAAAGGCATCTATTATTTTGGGAAGATATGGTTCAACCAATTTGTTGTGCTGATCACTTGCATGAATTAATATCCAAGTAGCATGTTCCTGAATGGGATATTCCGAAATTGTTGTTGAAAGTGCAACTAGCTCTTCGATTCTCTTCGTGTTTTCCGTGAAGTAGGCAAGTATTGACGCACGCGCGTGACGATCGTTTTTTAATTGAAGAATGATTTCAGTTGGACTCATAAAAAGGATTCAACGATTTGATAATTCAAAGATTCAAAAATTATAGCGAAACCTGATTGAGTTCATGATTTATTCTCTGCTCAACTTAACACCTTAATAAAGCGCTAGCATCTATATGTGCTGTTTACAGTGCTTGTCTCAATTTTCTTTTATGTCTTAATGGTAAACTTCCATCTAAAAAAAATCCCGCAACGAATTTCGCTACGGGATTTATTATAAGTGTGTTCTGAGTGAATTAAGCGATAACACCTAATACTTCAGCCATTTTCTTTCCAATATGAGCAGGAGAATCAACTACGTGAATTCCACATTCTCTCATGATGCGTTTTTTCGCTTCAGCAGTATCATCATCACCACCAACGATTGCTCCTGCGTGACCCATTGTACGTCCTTTTGGTGCAGTTTCTCCAGCGATAAATCCAACAACTGGTTTCTTCGCATTGTCTTTGATCCAACGAGCAGCAATTGCTTCCAAGTTACCACCGATTTCTCCAATCATTACGATACCTTCAGTTTCTGGATCATTCATCAATAATTCAACCGCTTCTTTTGTCGTTGTTCCAATGATTGGATCTCCACCGATTCCGATTGCTGTTGTAATTCCTAATCCTGCTTTTGCAACTTGATCAGCTGCTTCATATGTCAATGTTCCAGATTTAGAAACAATTCCAATTTTACCTTTCTTGAAAACAAAACCTGGCATAATTCCAACTTTCGCTTCACCTGCAGTGATGATACCTGGACAGTTTGGTCCAATTAAACGACAGTCATAACCAGAAATGTACTCTTTCGCAGTTACCATGTCATTCACAGGAATACCTTCTGTGATACAAACAATCACTTTAATTCCTGCATTTGCAGCTTCCATGATTGCATCGGCAGCAAAAGCTGGTGGCACAAAAATGATCGATACATCCGCTCCAGTTGTATTAACTGCATCTGCTACAGTGTTAAAAACTGGTTTGTCTAAATGAAGTTGACCACCTTTTCCTGGTGTTACTCCACCAACAACGTTTGTTCCATATTCAATCATTTGACTTGCATGGAATGTCCCTTCACTTCCTGTGAATCCTTGTACGATTACTTTTGAATCTTTATTAACGAGTACGCTCATAGTTGCGAAATTTATATATCTAAATTTTTATGAGTCCAAAAATAGGGCTTTGAATTTGTAATGACAATCTTTCTCCGATTTAATTGTACCTAAAATTGAAAAAAAATCTGTCGTTCTGAAAAAAATGATTGATGAAATGCTCGTTTTGAAATTATCACTCAAATTGGATTTCAAATTCGCCTTTTGATGGCAAGTATTTAATCGTGTTTGTATAGGTTGATTCTTGTTCTTCAGTCTCATTTTTTCGCATCAATTGTGTCGTGTTCAATTCGGTCGCAGTAATGACCAAGATGTCATTGACAACAGTTAATTCACTAGAAATGCTTCTTGTATAAAAAGCTTCAAGCAAATCATCATATTCTTCATGTTCATACTCAATACTGCTGTCTTCTGCCATCAAATATTGAATGCTTTTGTAGGCATGATTTTTGTCAAATGCCAATAAAACAAGTGATTGGAAAGGACTCATGGATCTTGCTTCAAACCCAGTTTCCAAAACCATTAAGAATGTCGTTTCTCCAATTTGGAATCGACCATACGGAAAATATTGCGCAGCTCCGTGAAGTACATAACTATCGACTCCTACTAATTGGTTCAACTCTTCTGTAATTTCCTGATATTCTTTTGCCCAAGCCAAATAAGGCTTTTTTTCTTCTTCTGATTCCATGAATTCTAGGACTTCATCAGCAATATCTCCAACATACGGCAATTCATCGGGAGTCGAAAATGGAAGTTGAATTACCTTGTTAAACTTGGACAATGTGGATTGAAAGTTGGCTTGTGCATTTGCCCCAATAAGTGCCAAACAGAATAGGAGAGTAGATGCGATTTTCATGGTTTTATTTTTTTATCAAATGTAGAAGTTATTTGATGCATTGAAAATACGCAATTCATCGGATTTATTTCACCGATTTCACTTCAATTTCGAAATGCAAAATGGAATTTGGTGGAATGTCATCCAATTCTTTATCGCCATAACCTAATTGTGGTGGAGCAATAATTTCAGCTTTTCCGCCCTTTTTTAACATACTCATTGTTTCTTTCCACGCTGCAATCAATTGATTCACCTTAAATTCAACCGCTCCTTCAGATTTATCAAATTGTGTTCCATCCAATAAGGTTCCTGTGTATTCAAACGCTACTAAATCGTTGTACAAAATGTAATCGCCTTCTCCTTCTTCAATAATTCTGTAATATAATCCTGAAGGAGAATATTCCATGTCCAACTTATTCTTTTTGATGTACTGTTGAATTTTAGTGTCGAAGGTTTTTTTGTCTTCATCACTATAGGTAGCACACGAACTAAGGATCGTTGTGATTGCAAGTAGAAATATCGAAAGTTGTTTTACCATGTTTGTCAAAGTTGAATAGGAGTTAAAGTATAACCAGCTTTTTCTAATAAACGAAGAACGCCATTTGGTCCGCCAAGATGTCCTGCACCCACAGCAATAAATGTATCTTTCGTTTGAATGAATTCTGAAATTAAGGGAATCCAATTTTGATTACGTTTGTCCAATAATTCAGCGGACATATCTTGAATGGATCCATCTGATTCTGTGATGAATTGATACATTCTATCCACGTTTTGTTTCAAATACAACGATTGCATTTCATTCATCAAGCTGTCGCTTTTTGCGTAATTGCGAATGCTCTCCATGACTAAATTTGCTTGTTCTGTGCTGTCCATGCGATCGAAAATGCCGATTTGATCTTCAATAGTTTCTAAACCTAGAAGTGGCACATTTTGCGCTTTTGCTTGTGATTGGATGGTTAATTCATACGATTCAGCGGGAACCTTGAGGCTCATTTGTGTTGCCAATTGAACAACGGCAAATGGTTTTAATTGCGACATCGTAAAGCGGAATTTTGCTTCGTCCATTCCAGCTTCAGTTTTTGCCCAAAATAAAATGGTATCTATTTGTGCTTCATTGAAATAATCAAAAAAGCTTCCTTGTTTCAACACAATGTATTGCATTGCTGTCACTGGATTCAAATCTGCTATTTCTAATACAACTTGATCCGTTTTGTCAACAATTTTGGATAATTTTTTAGGGTAATAGAATTCACTTTTGGCAATCATGTGAATTGTACCGAATAGGTAACTGTCACTTTTAACGTTTGGTCCCTCAATTTTCCATAAAAGCGCATTTTCCTCCATTGGATAAGCTTCCAATGACTGAGAGTAACAGCCAAAATGTACGATGAATAAAGTGAGGATTCCAATGATTTGTCTCATGCTTTCTTTCGCGTCAATTCTACTAAATAATGTTCTTCATTTTCATGTAAAAGCGTAACGTCAAGTCCAACGTTGTTCGCTTTTTCCAACAGCATATTGTAATCAACATACAACCAATCAAACCAATTTGTTGCCTTTTCTTTGTATTTCATTTGGAACTTAAAGTCGCCAAAATAAGCACTGTTTAAGTCCATCCAAACAGAACCGTCTTCGTTTTCATACAAATACATCACGTTTGTTGAATCACAAATGATTTTACCACCGTCATTCAAACAAGAAATGGCATGTTCCAAAAATGATTCCAAATTCGCCAAACTTCCAGCGATGCCAATACCATTCATCAATAGCAATAGCGTATCGTATTTTTCATGTGTAAGTTGAGTGAAATCCTGAACCTTCGCAGGAATACCAAGTGATTGCATGTATTCTACGGAGCCAGGAGAAATGTCAATTGCCTTAACATCTTGCTTCCGTTTCAATAATTCTAAGGAATGAATGCCTGCTCCAGCGCCGATATCGAGAATTTTACCGCGACAATGGTTCAATGCAATTTTTTCCAATTCGGGCATTTCATCACTATCGCGTAACAAATAGGCGACAGGAATTACGTCGTCATCACACAAATCGGATGCAACAATGATGTCTTCCGCTTTGCCAAGTGTAATAAAATCGTGAATGGCTGAACCAAATACGTCTTCCGATTCTTTCATCAATTAGTATTCGAAATCGTCAAAACTAGAATAGTCTTCGTCGGATAAATCATCGTCGAAATCATCAAATCCAAATTCATCCTCGTCTTCATCGTCAACGTCTCCGACAAATAAATCATCATTGTCTTCCACTTTTTTAGAATCCTCCAAAGGAGCTTCACCAATCGACAAAATTACTTCTGGTTGACTAGGTGCAGTTTCTTCTACGGCAATTAATTCAATCAAGAAAATCCATAATCGCAAGAAATCATGGACCAAGATGATTTTCTGATCTGCTTCTTCCATGAATGTCTTTATCATGGTTGAATTCATCGTTGGAGTCGGATCTGGTTCTTCTCCAAATGTCATATCCATCAAGGTGATTTCTTGTCCCTTATCCCAATCGTCGTTCGACATGTAGAAAGATGCCATTTGATCACCATTGAAATTGTATGCACTCAAAATTGCCCTGTAAAAAACTTCAAAAGTGGCACTTTCATCAATCAAGATGTCTCTGAACACTTCGTTCTTTGCACTAGAATCGAGAAGAACTCTAAATTTTAATCCTGCCATAGGAAATGTATATATATTTTAAAAATAATCATTTTTTATTTAGACACTGGACAAAAGACTCAAGATTGAAAACTTCTACTTGTTGCATTGATTGAAATCAGTTGAAACAATAGTTTGTCTATAGTCTGCTGTCTAACTTCTATTGCCTATTTCACACCCATTTCTTTCGCTAACTTATCTAAAAACTGAACTGCTTCATCTCTGTCATTCCCAATTTCACCTTCCAAAATTGCCTCTTTGACTTTTGATTTCAATTCTCCTACAAGTGCACAAGGCTCAAGTTGAAAGCGTTCCATAATTTCTTGTCCGCTCACTGGTGGTTGAAAATTTCGAACATGATCCTTTTCTTCTACCAATTTGAGCTTTTCTCTCACCAACTCAAAGTTCTGTTTGAATTTCTTCACTTTGAACTCATTTTTTGATGTGATATCCGCATTGCACAATGTCATTAAATCATCAATATCATCTCCTGCTTCATTCAACAATCGTCGAATGGCCGAATCAGTCACAGAGCCTTTCACTAGCGCAATAGGTCGTAAATGCAAACGCACCAATTTTTGGACATATTTCATTTTATGATCTAATGGCAACTTCAATCGCGCGAATATTTTCGGAGTCATCCTAGCTCCAATTTCTTCGTGACCATGAAATGTCCAACCAACGTTTTTGTCAAATCGTTTGGTCGGTGGTTTTGCGATATCGTGCATAATTGCTGCCCATCTCAACCATAAATTTGTGGTGTTTTCAGAAATATTATCCAACACTTCCAAGGTATGGTAGAAATTGTCTTTATGCGATTTCCCGTCAATCGTTTCGATTCCTTGCAAAGCAATCATTTCAGGGAAAAACTGAGGCAATAATTGCGTCGAATTGAGTAATTTAAATCCTCTGGATGGTGTATTGCTCAAGATGATTTTATTCAACTCATCCGTGATACGTTCCTGAGAAATGATTTCCAAACGCGCCGAATTATCACGAATTGACTCCAAGCATTTTGGATCAATTTTAAAATCCAACTGAGTCGCAAAACGAATTCCACGCATCATGCGCAAGGGATCATCACTGAATGTTGTATCGGGATCGAGTGGAGTGCGGATCAATCCATTTTCCAAATCCTCTTCTCCGTTGAAAGGATCAATTAAGTCGCCAAAATTGTCTTTATGCAATGAAAGAGCTAGAGCATTAATCGTAAAATCACGTCGATTTTGATCATCTGCCAATGTTCCTGTTTCCACAACTGGTTTGCGAGAGTCGTGAGAATAAGATTCTTTTCGCGCACCAACAAACTCTACTTCTAAATCTTTGTATTTGAATTGCGCCGTTCCATACGTTTTAAATAACGAAACATTCTTTACGCGCAAGATTTTAGCTGTTTCTTTCGCTAATTCCAATCCATCGCCAACTACTACAATATCGATGTCTTTAGATGGACGTTCTAGGAGTAAATCGCGCACGAATCCACCAATAACATAAGCTTCCAAGTTTTGCTCCGTCACAACTTGACTGACAACTTTGAACACTGGGTGCTTCAGAAAATGTGCGTAATTTTTCATTTTGGATTGCAAAGATAGGTATTTGAATGAATGGTGACAAGGAATGGTGAAAAGATGATGAATTTGTTACTGTGATGAGGAAAAATGTATATTTGGGAAATGAATCAACAGATGTAGAAATTCACTTTTGCAACATGAAAAAACGAACCATCAATAGTATTTTCCTTGTTATTATTGTGATTGTATTAGCCTTAAGTGCCAAATGGATTTGGTCGGAATACAAGATGAAAGAGTATGCGACAACCTGCGCAAAATGTGTTGGATTCTATAAATCAAAATCGTATTGGCACTATCAGTTTGAGTTTACTGTTGATGGAACGACATATGTCGTGGCACGAAAAGGCAATGATTATAATAAGCTAAAGCAATATTTAGAATCGAACGATTGCTTCGAAATTGCTTATTCAACATCAGATTATCAATCCATTCGAATTATCGATAATAAATTAGGAACAGACTCTTTGTGGTTTTTGGAAGAGGAGGATGATTGAGAATTTGTATGTAAGTTTTGGGAATTTAATTTAAGTGTATAAAATTAAATCTAATGAATAATACCTTAGCTACGATCATATTATTTATTGCATTCGGTATGTTTGGAGGATATGTAATTTATTCATTTGTGCATTTCCAAAGAAAAATTTGGAGAAAGAACTTAAATGAAGAGGTTGTTGAGGAGGAGAGGCGTATTTATTTTAAAAAGTTCATTTTTGGTGCAGCCTTGTTTTTATTACTTTTTATAGGATTGGGGCTGTTGGTGAATTTTGGATAAATGAACAACGCTTCGATTGATATTCTCATTCCAGCTCCAAATTAATTGCACTGCTTTGAACATAAATCAAATCCAAATCTTAATTTTAAACATCTAAACTTTATTAACGTAATGAATTCATCCCATTTATTTATTGTTTTATGTCTATTTGTGACGCTAAAATTAACTGCGCAAGGGGTTTATGAAAAGAATAAAAGAGTAAAATTTGAAAAATTCAAAGGGAACGAAATTGATATAAAGAATTATCTTGATACTGCGATTGTTGACCCTTTAGAAGGGATTTGGACTATAAATTTTCAAGGAACTATTGACGGTGAATATTTTGAAATACAAAACTATATTAAGTATGCTGTTGTTCGGGATGTTAATTCAAAAACACGGGAATTTATGTTGATTTTTTTAGGTTCTAGTGACAGAGATATCGAGTCAACTTCAGGTTTGAAACCATTATTTCTTATGGGAGAAATTCAATCAACTGCTGAACTTGGATATTATGTAACGAATTCTTATAAAACTGCTAATGAAATAGAAGGAGTTCCATTATCAAGCAATTTATTATTATTGGATAAAATCACTTCAATTTCTAGTTATGAATTTTGGTCAAAAGGATTTAAATGGAAAGTGTCAGAATTGGGAATTCGACTTTATCCTAAAACTGGAAAGGTGGTAGATGTAACTCCAAATATAGGATTAGCGAAAGGTACTGCTACAGGCTTTTTTGTCAATGGAAATGGTGTTTTAGCTACAAATTATCATGTTATAAAGGATGCAAAAAACATTAGTGTTAATTTCTTTTTTAATGACGAAAAAAGGAGTTTGGATGCGCATGTCATAGCAATTGATTCAATAAATGATTTAGCGTTATTACAAATTGATTTTGCTAGTTTTCATAATGAATTCAATTTACCATATGCGATTTTTGAAAATGCGGAAATAGGGGATCATTGTTTCACTCTCGGCTATCCTTATGTAAACGAAATGGGGTTTAATATTAAATTAACAGATGGAGTTGTAAGCGCTAAAAGCGGTTTGGGTGATTCTGAAAATGTTTACCAAATTAGTGTTCCAATTATGCATGGTAATAGTGGTGGACCTTTGTTTAATGATTATGGTAATGTTATTGGGATAACTTCAGGAGGATTCCGTCAAAAGCAAAGTGAAAATGTAAATTATGCGATTAAAGCAAAATATTTGATTTCACTTTTGCATGATTCAAATATTCCATATAATTCAAATGGAAATTTACTATTAAATTCAATGTCCGAGCATTCAAAAATTCTCAAAAATTATGTTTGCCTAATAGAAGTTGTATTTTGACTAATAGACCCGTTTCACTGGAATTCTTAATCCTGTGAAATCAATAGTTTAACAATGGATAGAAAAGATATTATAGATTTATTAATAAACAATTATTTAACTGGTTTAATTCTCTTAGATTTAGGAATCCTAAAGCTGAATAATACTTTGAAAAAGACTAAAAGGAACATAAATAGTTCCTTACAACCATATACTAATGGAATTGCTGCATCAGTTGGATTAATTATTGTTGGTACGATTATAATAGTCCATAAAATGGTGAACGATTGGTGATTTTTGTTGTTAAATCACTTTAATTAACTTCTTCTCCAGCAACACCACAGTATAAAAATAAAGATAATAGTCATGGTGAATCTCGTCCAAAAAATGTTCGTGAACCTCTCAATTCTAATGGGTCTTTCTAAAATTATTGTATTAATTTTCTTTTGTTCGTATTCTTACGGACAAGCAAATTTTCCGTTATACGTGACCCTTGACTCACTTGCCAAACCTCCTACATTAAAGATTTATGATAGTTTAGAGTATGTTTATCAAACAAAAAGATGTTTGGAGATTGAAATAAATTTTGATACTGTAAAACCTACTTTATTAAAGTTTGATTTTCCTGTAAGTGGATATGTAAAATATTCCGATAAAATGGAAAATTTTAATTACAGTTTAATATTAATCAAGAAAATCCATGAGGATCAATATTTAATAGTAGTCGACTTATCGAATGAGTATTTTGGGGAAAAATATTACTTTTTACAGGGTTATTTTTTAAAAATAAAAGATAACACATATGAATTTGTAAATGATTCAGAAAATATAGTGTTGTCAGGAAATGATAAACTTCTTTTTAGATTTGAAAAAAAAATGATCGAGGTTTATTATAACACCAAAATTTCTAATGATAGTTGGAATTCAGGATGTAATAAATACCCAGCTCCGCAGTAATTGTCCATCCGCGCATCATTAGCTAACATAAGAGAATTGCTCCCAGCTTTGCATCCTTTGATAACTTACAAGATTTGCCCGCTTCGCTGGATTTGTAATCCTGCGTTTGTTGTAAACAGCCAAACTACTCACTATTACTTGTTACATAAAGTAAGTGATTTTATTCCATACTCAACTTCAATTTATTTTCCAACAACTTCTTGCTTCATGCCAATCGAATAACTAATTTTGCGCCATGCAAGAAATGATAGTAATTTTAGATTTTGGTTCGCAGTATACACAGTTGATTGCGAGACGAGTACGTGAGTTGAACGTGTATTGTGAAATCCATCCTTGGAACAAAGTTCCAGCTTTAGGATCGAATGTAAAAGGTGTAATTCTGTCAGGAAGTCCTTTTTCTACACGCGATGAAAATGCGCCAAAACCAGATTTATCTGAAATTAAAGGGAAATTTCCTTTGTTAGGAGTGTGCTTCGGAGCACAATATCTTTCTTTAGCATACGGTGGAGAAGTACTTCCATCAACGATTCGCGAATATGGAAGAGCAAATCTTTCATTCGTCGATCAATCAAACGAATTGACAAAAGGAATGAGTAACGGATCGCAAGTGTGGATGTCGCACGGTGATACAATCAAAAACGTTCCTGCTAATTATAACATTATTGCCAGTACTTCAGATGTTCAGGTTGCTGGATATGCGATTGAAGGAGAGCAAACTTATGGAATTCAATTTCACCCAGAAGTGTACCATTCATTAGAAGGTGCCATCTTATTGAAAAATTACATCGTTGATATTTGTGGCTGTTCGCAAGATTGGACACCAGACGCATTTGTTGATACAACCGTAAAAGCATTACAAGACCAAATAGGTGACGATAAAGTGATCCTTGGTCTTTCTGGAGGTGTAGATTCATCAGTGGCAGCTGTCTTGTTGCATAAAGCAATTGGTGCAAACTTGCATTGCATCTTTGTTGACAATGGATTATTGCGTAAAAATGAGTTCAACCAAGTGTTGGAGTCCTACAAAGGAATGGGCTTGAATGTGAAAGGTGTGGATGCTTCTCAAGATTTTTATGCTGCTTTGAGCGGATTGACAGATCCTGAGTTGAAACGTAAAGCAATCGGAAAAGTATTCGTTGATGTATTCGATGCTGAATCGAAATTGGTAGAGAATGCAAAATGGTTGGGACAAGGAACTATTTATCCTGATGTGATTGAATCTGTTTCTGTGAATGGCGGACCATCGCAAACAATCAAATCTCACCACAATGTTGGAGGATTACCAGACTACATGAAATTGAAAGTGGTGGAGCCATTGAAGTTATTGTTCAAAGATGAGGTGAGAAGAGTTGGGAAGTCATTGGAAATTGATGATGCTATTCTACAACGCCATCCATTCCCAGGTCCAGGATTAGGAATTAGAATTTTGGGTGAAGTAACGGCAGAGAAAATTAGAATCATCCAAGAAGTTGATCACATCTTTATTTCTGGATTGAAAGAAGACGGATTGTACAACGATGTTTGGCAAGCTGGAGCAATCTTTTTACCAGTTCAATCTGTTGGAGTTATGGGAGATGAGCGTACGTATGAAAATGCAGTAGCTTTGAGAGCTGTAGCATCTACAGATGGAATGACAGCGGATTGGGTACATTTACCGTATGAATTTTTGGCGAAAATTTCGAACAAGATTATCAATCAGGTAAAAGGTATCAATCGTGTTACCTATGATATCAGTTCTAAACCGCCAGCAACGATCGAATGGGAGTAAGCATTTCGCTTTACCATTTTTGCTGGAATCAATAGATTGTGTAACTTGGCATATTGATTGCAATAACCGAAACAAATTATAGTTTTATTTGACATAAAACGCACTTTGAAACCAATTGAATGAGAAATTTACTAGTTATCGCATTTGTTTGCTTGTCTTCAATGTTGTTTGCACAACCAGAAGGAGCAACAGTTGAAACAATCAATGGTGAGCGTGTTTACGTTCATATTGTACAAGGAGGAAATACATTGTGGGGAATTCACCAATTATACAATGTGCCTGTTGAAACAATCGTTCGACGTAATCCAGGTGTTGATGGTGGAATTCAAGAAGGACAAGTGTTGTACATTCCGGTTCCAAAGGTCAATGAAACAAAAAAACACATCGTTCAATCGGGAGAAACTTTGTTTGGTATCTCTAGAAAATACAATGTTTCAGTTGATGAATTATTGAAGTGGAATCCAGAAGCTAAAAATGGGTTGAAAGCAGATCAAGAATTAACGATTCATTTGTCTGGTTATGTAAACGACTCTGCTTCAAATCCAGCGACAGAAAAGCAAATTGAAGAAAAGCCAAAAGATAAAATCACTGTTTCATTCGAAGATTCTGTTGTGAATCACGTTGTAATGGACAATGAAACATTCTATAGTATTAGTAAGCGTTACATGGTTTCATCTGAGCGATTGATGGAATTCAATAACAAACGCAATACGAAAATCAGACCAGGTGATGTGCTGTTAATTCCAATCAAAAAGGAAAAAATTGAACGCGTGAAAGTGCGTGAAGTTCCGGAAGTCATTACACAGAAAATTGATACGAACTTATTGTTCAAGAAGAAAGAAACCAACCATGTCGCGATTTTATTGCCATTCTTTTTAGATAAAGGAAAAGGGTATTCTGAAACGGTGTCTAATATGGCGACAGAATTTTACATGGGTGCACAAATGGCGCTGGATTCTTTGAAAAAATTGGGTTTCAATTCAAAAGTGTACATCTACGATACGCAAAATGATTCAATGAAAGTTGCTTCCATTTTAGCCAGAGCGGAATTTGAAGAAATGGATTTAATCATCGGACCTTTGTACAAAGGAAATGTGCGACAAGTAGCAGCTTGGGCGAAAGAGCACAAAGTGAGAATGGTTTGTCCTGGAAATGTAGATGCTAAAATATTACAAAACAATCAATTGGTGTATTCTTGCGTTGCCTCTGATCAAACTTTGATGAAAGGATTGGCAAAATATACATACGACAATCATCGAAATGATCGATTGGTGTTGATTAAGCCATCGAAGCCTGCGGATTCTTTGTTGTATGCAACATTTAGAGCAGAATACATGCGATTGGCAGAAAAGACAGGAAACAAGTTGATTGAAACTACGCCAACAGGATTTACGAGTTATTTAGTGAGAACGAATTTGGTATTGATTTATCCGTCCAATGATAAGTCATCGGTTACGAAATTTTTCAATGAGTTAGGAAGATTCCAACACAAAGTAAACGAAGAAAAAACCTTTGTATTTGGTACAAATGAATGGTCAGATTTTGAAGGATTGAATGCGAGTACAACAGGGAAATTTAAATTGACGTATGCTGAAACGATGAATTTCAATTACGCTGAACAGAAAATCAAGGACTACACGCGTGCTTATCGTAAAAGATATAAGTCAGACTTCACAAAAATGTCTGCTCAAGGTTTTGATGCTACATTTAATTTCTGTGCGGAATTATTGATGGGAATGAAAGTGGGAGAGATCATTATGAATGACTTCCAAATGGAGAAAGTTGGAGCTTTTCACGGATATGAAAACAACAACTACTACATCTTATCTCAGCGCGATTTCGAAATGGTAAACATGACACCACGTAATGACTAAAGAATGGATTGCTGATCAATTCAGATTGTTGCAAGATAGAATTTGTACACAGTTGGAATTGGTTGATGGAAAGGAAAAATTTCAAGAAGATAATTGGATTCGCGAAGAAGGTGGAGGCGGTCGCACGAGAACTTTTAAGCAAGGTGCTGTCATTGAAAAAGGCGGAGTAGCATTTTCTGAGGTGTACGGACCAGTTTCTGAAACAATGCGCAAGCAATTGAATTTAGACGGAAAGGAATTTTTTGCAACAGGTGTTTCCATTGTTTTGCATCCGAATAATCCGCATGTTCCAATTATTCATATGAATGTCCGCTATTTTGAATTGGATAATGGCACTTACTGGTTCGGAGGTGGGATAGATTTAACACCACATTACATTGTTGAATCTCAAGCCAAAGATTTTCATCTTGGATTAAAAGAAATTTGCGATAAGTACCATCCTGATTTTTATTCGAAATACAAACCGTGGGCAGATTCCTATTTTTTCATTCCTCACAGACAAGAAGCGCGTGGAATTGGTGGAATATTTTACGATCACATTGATGAATCTTGTGGTGTAAACAAAGAAAATTTATTCCAATTTGCCATTGATTTAGGAGATGCATTTCCAGTGTTGTACAAACATCAAGTTGAATTAGGTAAAAACAAACCATTTACAGAGCAAGAATTGGTTTGGAGAAACATTCGTCGCGGTCGCTATGTTGAATTTAATTTAGTGCACGACCGTGGAACAAAATTTGGATTATTTTCTGGCGGTCGAACAGAATCCATTTTGATGAGTTTACCACCTGATGCTTCTTGGGAGTATCAGTTTGTCATTCCCGCTAACAGTAAGGAATCGTCTACAAATGAGATCCTTATGCATCCTGTCGATTGGTTAAGTCGTTAATTACATTTGTACATACTTTTATTGTTGATTTTAGAATGATTTGATTCTTAGATGATAAAATGTTATTAAATTTTTTTTACATTTGAAGCAACCATGTTAATATTCTCACGTTTAAGTGATGAACTATTGTAAGAATTATAAAACTACATGCTGAAAACTAAAGGACTTTTGTGTCATTCTCCTAATTGTTAGTTGCTCATTTTGAGTAATGTAAGATTAAGTCACACAAGTTGTTTTTAGCTAAAACTAGAATTATGCTAAAAATTGTAATTACCACTACACTGCTAGTTTGTACTAGCGCTATTTTCGCTCAAGAAGTTGAAAATAAAACTGAAAAAGAGACACCGAAAAATGATGTTAAGACTACAACCGTAGTCGTAACAAAAAATCACGACCCTATTTATCCAATTCCAAAGAGCGATAAAAAAGTCATTGAAGGAGAAAAGAAAACAGTTAGTTCTGTTAGTTCAGCCGAATAGTTACATTCATTTTTGATACCCCAAAAACCATGAAAGCAAATCGAATAATTTTACAATTATCGTTTGTAGTGATGTGCTTTGTTGCCAATGCACAATCTACATTTGAAATTGTTTCAGTTGGAACCCAATACAACCAAGAAATAATTCAGCAAGCATTTACGAACGCAAATTTCTGTGGCTATTATTTTGAGTCAAAAAGAAATCAAATCACTTTGAATGATGGTTCTGTAGTAGAGTTAAAATCTGCACAAGAACTTACAGGTGAAGGAAATGAAGTTTCGGAAAGTTGTATTAAGAGCGAAACGGATAGAGTATATGATTGGATTTGGTCAATTGACCCAAGCGGAGTTATTCTTAAGGGATTTGATACAGAAAAGTACAGCTCTGAAAAAGAATACATTCAGTACATTAATAATACAAATCAATAAGCTATGATGAGAAAATTAATTTCAACTCGAATTGTAGCAGTATCGATTGGTTTGCTCAATTTATTCGGTGCATTTGCTCAACCAGCAAATGATGATTGTTTTGGTGCTACAAACATGGGGACTTTACCAACGCCTGGTGCGTGTATTGGTGGTCTTCAAAATGGAACACCTATAACATTAACTGGACAATCAACTGTGTCAGCAACTCCAGAATCTCCATATCCTTATTTGACAGGTTGTACTGGAGGAGGTGATATGACTCCTTTAGCGCTGGATACTTGGTATTCATTTGTGGCAACAGGAACAACAGTAAACGTTGCGATTTCAGGATTCCCTAATGCTAACGTTGGTTTGTGGGAAGGTCCTTGTGCAAATTTATTGGGTCGTGGATGTAGGATTATTCCTGCAAGTGGAAATGGAACGTTAACTGTCACTCAAATCACTCCAGGAACTACTTATTATGTTCAAATCAGTGGAAATACTGTGACTCAAACAGATAATAACTTTAGTATTGCAGTTGATAATGATATTGACTGTAATGACTGTTTACTTGGAGCTACATTGGTCGCTAATCCTCCACCGGTAAATGGAACATACATGCCAGGACAAGTAGTTCAATTCTGTTACACAGTTGATGGATGGTCGCAACAAAACACAAACTGGATTCATGGAATTCAAATTTCTATGGGTGCTGGTTGGACAGGAGCAATTACTGGAGCGGTACCAGCTGCAACAATTCAAACAGATTTATTTGGGAATCCTTCAGGTAACTGGCAGTTTTATCCAGGCGGAATTGGTGTGGTAAATGGAACAAACTGGGGAACAGGATTTTATTTTGAATCAACAAATGGTCAGTCAAATCCAGCAAATAATTTTGGTGATAACTGTAACGGTACGGGATGTTCTTGGACATTTTGTTGGACGCAAACCGTTTCAACGGCATGTACGCCTGGGGCCAATTTAACAACCACAGTCAATACTTCTGGAGACGGCGAATCAGGAAGCTGGTCAAGTGTTGCTTGTACAGATGATGACGCTGCCGTTGCACCAGCAGTTATTATTTGTTGTACTCCTCCAGCGATGTCTTCAGTTTCAGAAACATGTGCAGGAGATAATGATGGTACTGCAACTGCAACTCATGGTTCTGGTGTAGGTCCATTTGATTATGTATGGACAAATAG